>Ga0210040_10000406_pt1 | contig 72807 bp, 67 predicted proteins | sample CryGeyCG12114_NA_FD_185462 | JGI IMG/M metagenome (GOLD analysis project Ga0210040, IMG submission 185462) | Groundwater microbial communities from aquifer - Crystal Geyser CG19_WC_8/21/14_NA (SPAdes) (version 2) | ecosystem: Environmental > Aquatic > Deep subsurface > Groundwater | place: USA...
CCGACGAATCGCGCTCCCCGCCTTCGGCCGGCGTCGCCGCCGCCCGTCGGCAGGCCCGGCGGCCCGGCGTCAGCGGGTCTGGAAGAAGGAGCGCAGGGCCTGGCCGCACTCGTCGGCCATGAAGCCGCCGCGGACGTCGACCCGGTGGTTCAGCCGGGGGTCGCGGACCACGTCGAACAGCGAGGCCACTGCGCCGGCCTTGGGGTCGTAGGCACCGAAGACCAGCCGGGCGACCCGGGCCAGCACCAGCGCGCCGGCGCACATCGTGCAGGGCTCGAGGGTGACCACCAGCGTGCAGCCGGTCAGCCGCCAGGAGCCGAGGGTCCTGGCGGCCCGCCGCAGGGCGAGCACCTCCGCGTGGGCCGTCGGGTCGCCGTCCTGCTCGCGCTCGTTGCCGGCGACGGCGAGGACCTCCTCGTCGGGACCGAGCAGCACGGCGCCGACGGGGACGTCCCCGTGCGCCTGCGCCAGCCGGCCCTGCTCCAGGGCCAGCAGCATCGGCTCCCGCCAGCCTCCCGGCACCCCCGGCTCAGGACCCGAAGGCAGCCTCGGCCGCCCGCTGGAACTGGGGGTTGAGGTTGATCTTGCCGGCGATCTCGATCAGCACCTGGTCGCTGCTCAGGTCGAGGTCGTCGATCAGGGCGCCCAGGTCGAACTCGCTGAGCCCCAGGTCGGACAGCAGACCCAGGTCGCCCATCGGCTCGGACTCGTCGTCGGGGTCGGGGATGTCCTCGCCCAGCAGGTCGGCCACGTCGTGGGCGATCGGCCAGTCGCCGGCCGCCCCGGCGTCGTTGAGCAGCACCTGGACGTGCGGGCCGCGGACGCGCACGATGACGAAGACCTCCTCGACCAGGCTGACGAAGCCGATCGCGCCGGCGTCGCCGGGCAGCCGCCGGAGCTGGACGATCAGCTCCTCGAGGTCGTTGGCCAGGTCGGCGTCCATCGTCGGGACCACCAGCTGGCCGTCCTCGCGGTACGCGGCCAGGACGAAGTCGATCTCGTCCTCGGCGGCGTCCTCGATGTCGTCATCGTCATCGTCATCGTCATCGTCGTCGTCGGGGTCGAGCACCGCGGCCGGGGGCGGGACCACGGGGGCCGGGACGCCGGCCTGGCCCGCGCCGTCGAGGTCGAAGGACTCGTACTCGTCGTCGTCGAAGCCCGACACCCCGCCACCTCACCCTCACCTGCACCGCTCGCGACCCCGCGGTCGCCGCCCCATCGTGCCAGAGTTTGCCGGGCGGCACGACACCTCTTCCCCGGCCCCTGCCGCCGCTGCCGACCTCCCGGCCGGGCCGCTAACGTTCAGCCCGTGGACCTCCGCATCGTCGACCACCCGCTCGTGGCGCACAAGCTCACCGTGCTGCGCGACCGGACCACGGACTCCCCCACCTTCCGGCGGCTGACCGAGGAGCTGGTGACGCTGCTGGCCTACGAGGCCACCCGCGAGGTGCGGGTCACCGAGTACGGCGTGCAGACCCCGCTGGCCCCGGCCGTCGGGGTGCGGCTCTCGCCGCCGCGGCCGCTGGTGGTGCCGATCCTGCGGGCCGGGCTGGGGATGCTGGAGGGGATGACCCGGCTGATCCCGACCGCCGAGGTCGGCTTCCTGGGCATGGTCCGCAACGAGGAGACCCTGGAGGCCGCCACCTACGCCGAGCGGCTGCCCGACGACCTCTCCGGGCGGCAGTGCTACGTGCTGGACCCGATGCTGGCGACCGGCGGGACGCTGGCCGCGGCCGTGCAGTTCCTGGTCGCCCGGGGTGCGGACCACATCACCTGCATCTGCCTGATCGCCGCACCCGAGGGCATCGAGCGGCTCACCACCTTGCTGGAGGGCCTGCACGTGCCCTGCACCCTGGTGCTCGCCGGCGTGGACGACAAGCTGAACGAGGTCGGCTACATCATCCCGGGCCTGGGCGACGCCGGTGACCGCCTCTACGGCGTGGCCGACTGACGCTGCGGCCTCCCCCTCCCTCTCACCTCCGCCGGGTTGTCAGACGCCGGCGGTGCTCTGGCCCCCTGAGGTTCTGACAAGTCGGCAAAACTCGGCAGCCGGGGCGGCCGTGCGGGGAGCGGGCGGACGGGACGGCTTGGCGGGCTGAGGGACCATCGGTCCCGATGTCTCAGCTGGGACGGAGCGAACGGCTGGCGCAGGCACTGCGCCGCGACGGCGACACCTGCGTCTGGTGCGGCCGTGCGCTGACCGGCCGGGTGACGCCGACGACCGAGCACCTCGTGCCCAAGGTCAAGGGCGGGCCGTCCTGGCTGGAGAACGAGGTGGCCGCCTGCCGGCGCTGCAACGGCGAGCGCGGGCACCGGGGCGCGGTGGACTGGCTCGAGGAGTGCGAGCGCCGCGGCTGGTCGCCCGACGCCGAGCGGCTGCGCCGGGTGCTGGAGTCGCTGGCCGTCGCCATCGACGAGCGCGGCGGGCAGCGCCGGGCCCGTCCCCACCTGGAGACCCAGCTCCGGCGGCTCCGGCGGCGCTGACGCTCCCGTGGCCGCATCGGCCCGGGTCGCCGCGCGCGCCGGCCGGGCGGTGGGAGGCCGTGCCGCCCACGATGCACTCCTGAGGTGTCGTCGCACCCCGACGACGGGGTGCAGCAGGACCTACGGGGTGCAGGGTCGGCCCGGACCGCCGCCGGCGAGACCCTGCACCCCCACGGTGTCGTCGCACCCGTACGACGGGGTGCAGGACCACCTACCGGGTGCAAGGTCGGCCCCCCGACCGGCGTCCCCGCCGGGAACCACCGTCAGCGGATGGTGAAGCCGCCGTCCACCACCAGGTCGGCGCCGTTGACCATGTCGGCGGCCCCGCTGGCCAGGAACGCCGCGACCGCCGCGATCTCCTCCGGCACCGCGAAGCGCCCGACGGGGATCTCGGCCCGGTGGGCCTCGCCCTTCGGGTTGTCCCAGGCGCCGATGCCCAGCGGGGTGAGGACGACGGTGGGCGAGATCGTGTTCGCCGTGACCCCGCGCCCGCCCCACTCCAGGGCGAGCACCCGGGTCAGCCCGATCACGCCGGACTTGGACGCGCAGTAGGCGACGTGCTCGGGCAGTGCGACCGTGCCCGCCTGCGAGGCCAGGTTGATGATCTTACCGCGGCCCCGCTCGAGCATCCCCGGCCCCACCGCCCGGCACATCCGGAACGTGCCGCCGAGGTTCACCCCCAGGGTCGTCTCCCAGGCGTCGTCGTCGAGGTCGGTGGCGGCGCCGAGCCGGGCGACGCCGGCCGAGTTGACCAGGATGTCGATCTGCCCGCACTCCTGCACCACCTCGGCGACGGCCTGCCGGACCGAGGCGCTCGAGGTGACGTCGCAGGACTGGGGGCGCGCCGCCGTCCCGAGCCGGTCGGCCACCGCGGTGGCGGCCGCCAGGTCGCGGTCGGCCAGCACCACCCGGGCGCCGGAGGCGACGTAGCGCTCGGCGATGGCCGCCCCGATCCCGGACCCGCCGCCGGTGACCACGGCCACCAGGCCGTCCAGGCGCACCGACAGGCTGGAGACGTCGACGGTCGGCGGGGTCAGCACAGCCGGCCCCGGTCAGCCCGGTCACCCCACGGGCAGCGGTCCTGGGACGACACCATCAGAGCCTCCTCACGTCCGGCGGCCCGTACGTCCTGCGGCCGTGCCCGCAGCGTGGCAGACCCGGCCGGCGTCTCGGCAGGCGCCCTCAGTAGTAGTAGGGGAACGCCGACCAGTCGGGCGCGCGCTTCTCCAGGAAGGCGTCGCGGCCCTCGACGGCCTCGTCGGTCATGTACGCGAGCCGCGTGGTCTCCCCGGCGAAGACCTGCTGCCCGACCAGCCCGTCGTCGACGGCGTTGAAGGCGAACTTGAGCATCCGCTGGGCGGTCGGGCTCTTCCGGCAGATCGCCCGGCCCCACTCCAGCCCGACGGCCTCCAGCTCCGCGTGCGGCACCACCCGGTTCACCATGCCCATCCGCAGGGCGTCCTCGGCGGTGTAGGTCTCGCCCAGGAAGAAGATCTCGCGGGCGAACTTCTGCCCCACCTGGCGGGCCAGGTACGCCGAGCCGAAGCCGCCGTCGAAGGAGCCGACGTCGGCGTCGGTCTGCTTGAAGCGCGCGTGCTCGGCGCTGGCCAGGGTGAGGTCGCAGACCACGTGCAGGCTGTGCCCGCCGCCCGCGGCCCACCCGTTGACCAGGGCGACCACCACCTTGGGCATGAACCGGATCAGCCGCTGCACCTCCAGGATGTGCAGCCGGCCGAAGTCAGCCGAGGGGGGGACGACCCCCCCTGACCCCCCCGCCGACGACGAGAGGGCGGGGTCCACCGCAGCCGGTGCCTCGTCCTCGGCGTAGGTGTAGCCGGAGCGCCCCCGGATCCGCTGGTCGCCGCCGGAGCAGAACGCCCAGCCGCCGTCCTTGGCCGACGGGCCGTTGCCGGTGAGCAGCACGGCGCCGACGTCGGAGGACATCCGGGCGTGGTCCAGCACCCGGTAGAGCTCGTCCACGGTGTGCGGGCGGAAGGCGTTGCGCACCTCCGGCCGGTCGAAGGCCACCCGCACCACCGGCGCGTCGACGGCCCGGTGGTAGGTGACGTCGGTCAGCTCGAAGCCGGGCACCTCCCGCCACTGGTCGGGCCGGAAGGGCGAGGCGGTCGCCTCGGGGCGCGCGTCGTCTGGGCGGTCGGTCACCGGGTCACCGTACTGGCCGGCCCGTCGTCAGGACCGGCTCGTCGCCGGGCGACCTGGACGGCGACGTAGCCGGCCAGCGCGGCCAGCAGCACCGCCCCGACGACCACGGCGGCCACCGGCGAGGTCCGCCAGAGCAGGCGGAGCGCGACGAACCCGACGGAACCGGCCGTGGCGTAGACGACGGCCCAGACCAGCCCGCCCAGGGCCAGCGCCGGCAGGTAGCGGCGCAGCGGCATCCGGGCGAGGCCGGCGGCCAGGTTGACCACGGTCTGCACGCCCACGGTGAGGAAGCAGAGGGTGACCACGGGGGCGCCCCAGCGCTCGACCAGCCGCTGGCCGCGCGCGAAGGCCGGACCCGCCGCCAGCCGGGCCAGCCGGGTGCGGCCGGCGCCGGCGTACGCACCGCGGCCCAGGGCGTAGGTGGCCCCCGCCCGGAGCAGCACGACCACCCACAGGGCGGCGACGGCGACCGGGTAGGGCCAGCCGGCCATCAGGTCGGGCACGCGCATCCCCCGCCGGCTGACCCGGGTGTCGCGGTCAGCGGGCCGGCTCGGGCGGCAGCACCGGCGAGCCGCCGAGCTGCTCGGTGATCTCGCGCAGCCCGCCCTCCAGGGAGCGGAGCTCGTCGCGGCTGGTGTCGAGCTGGGCGGTGGCGAGCTCGTGGCGGGCGGACTCCGACACCACGTCCAGCACCCGGTCGCCGAAGGTCTGCGCCTCGGCCAGCGCCCGCGAGGTCGTCAGCACCGTCTCGAGCCGGGCCACCTCCGCCCGGTACGCGGTCAGGGCCCGGGCCCGGCGCAGGCCGTCGTCCAGGGAGCCGAGCAGCGCCTGCTCGTAGCCACGGTAGGTGCGGGCCGCCGCGGACCCCTCCGGCAGCCGGCGCAGCTGCTGGCGCAGGTCGGTGAGCAGGGCGGTCACCTTGTGCAGGTGGGCGAGGATCTCGGCGGCCTCGACGATCGGGTCGATGGCCAGCTTGCGGTCGGCCAGCCACGGGTCGCGCCAGGCCGGGGAGGTGAAGACGGCGTACGCGTCGCCGAGCGGGTTGACCACGGTCCGGTGGTCCCGGTAGCCGACCGGCGGGGTGAGCCTGTGGAGCCGGTGCGCCTCGTCGAGGATCTCCAGCTGCAGCGGGGTGGCGCCGGCGCTCCGCCACGGCCCGACCATCCGGCCCAGGTGCGGGTGCAGCGGCTCTCGCGCGGTGCCCCTCTGGCGCAGCACGGTCATGGCCAGGACCAGCCCGATGCCGCTCAGCCCCCACGGGCTCGGACCCGGGTCGAGGGCACCGGCGGTGAGCACGGCAGCGCCCGCCAGGCCGGCGATGCTGGCGGACCGGGACCACCAGAGCGACGGGGCCCGGCGGATCGCGTGCGCGCCGCTGAGCAGCGCGGGCAGCCGGCTCTGACCAGGCCCGAGAGGCGGCGGCGGAGGGACGGCCACGGCCCTCAGAGCCCGGACCGGAGGGCGCCCCGGTGCCGGGGGAGGAGCCTGCTCATGTCTTCGAAAGTACACCTCCACCGGAGCGGGGACGGCGCTCACCGGCACCCCGACCGCAGGCTCAGCCGCGGCCCACCAGGGGCATGGCGCTGGCCATCACCGTCATGGTGAGCACGTTCGCCTCCAGCGGCAGCGAGGCCATGTAGACCACCGCCCGGGCCACGTCGTCGACGTCCATCCGCGGCTCGACGCGGACGGTCCCGTCCGGCTGAGCGATGCCGGCCGCCATCGGCTCGGTCATGTCGGTCGCCGCGTTGCCGACGTCGATCTGGCCGCAGGCGATCCGGTAGGGGCGCCCGTCCAGCGACGTCGCCCGGGTCAGCCCGGTGACCGCGTGCTTGGTCGCGGTGTAGCCGATCGCGCCCGGCCGCGGGGCAGTGGCGGCGATGGAGCCGTTGTTGATGATCCGGCCGCCCTGCGGCGACTGCCGCCGCATCACCCCGAAGGCCTCGCGGGTGCAGAGGAACACCCCGGTCAGGTTCACCTCGACGATCTGGCGCCACTCGGCCACCGAGGTCTCGTCCGGGGTGGCCGGCGGGGCGCCCCGACCGGCGTTGTTGAACAGCAGGTCGACCCGGCCGAAGCGGTCCACGACCTCGGTGAACAGGGCGTGCACCGCGTCCTCGTCGCTCACATCCGCCGGACGAGCGGTCATGGTCTCCGGATGGGCGGCGGCCAACGCCTGCAGCGGATCGGGCCGGCGGCCGGCGAGCACGACGTGCCACCCGTCCGCGGCCAGGGCGACCGCCGACGCCGCACCGATCCCGCTCCCCGCTCCGGTCACCACCGCCACCCGCTGCACCCGGCCAGCATGGCAGCCGTGCACGGGTGCGCGCCGCGGTGGTCCCCGGCGGGCGCGCGGTCAGTGCAGCGGCGCGGTCTCCAGCTCCGGGGCGGCGTCCGCCCGCTCGTCCTTGAGGAACAGCGCGCAGACCACGGCTCCCACCGCCACCACCGCGGCCACGGTGAAGGCGAGGTGCAGACCGGTGGTCTGGGCCGCCGCCGGAGCGGCGCCACCCGCGGCGGAGCGCGCCATCCGGCCGGCCATCAGCCCCACCAGCAGCGCGGTGCCCGCCGCCCCCGCGACCTGCTGCAGGGTGGAGAGGATGGCGCTGCCGTGGGAGTACAGCGAGGGCGGCAGCGGGTTCAGCGCCGTGGTGAAGGCCGGGGTGAACAGGCAGCCCAGGCCGAGCGACATCACCAGGTGGTAGGCCACCAGCAACCAGACCGGCGTGCCGGCGTCCACCGTGCTGAGCCGCCACAGGGCCACCACCAGCAGGACCGCGCCGGTGGTGGCGAGCCAGCGGGGGCCCCAGCGGTCGAACAGCCGGCCGACGACCGGGCCCATCAGGCCCATCAGCAGACCGCCCGGCAGCAGCAGCAGACCGGTCTGCAGCGTGCCCAGCCCACGAACCTCCTGCAGGTAGATCGGCAGCAGGATGATCACGCCGAACAGCGCGACCATGGCGATGCAGAGCATGGTGAGGCTGACGCTGAACATCGGGAACCGGAAGGCGCGCAGGTCGAGCAGCGGGTCGCCGCCCCGGGCCAGCCGCAGCTGCCGCCAGCCGAACGCGACCAGGCACAGCACCCCGACGGTCAGGAAGACCAGCGCGGTGCTGAGGCCCTCGCCGCCGGCCTCGCCCAGCCGGCTCAGCCCGTAGACGAGACCGCCGAAGGCCGGCACCGAGAGCAGCACCGAGACCACGTCCAGCCGCTGGTGGCCGGGCTTGCTGACGTCGCCGAGCAGCCGCGCGCCCACGAACAGCGCGGTCAGGGCGATCGGCAGCACGATCACGAACATGAACCGCCAGGAGAGGTACTGCAGGATGACCCCCGACACCGTGGGTCCGATGGCGGGCGCGACCGAGATGACGATGCTGACGTTGCCCATCACGACGCCGCGCCGGGCCATCGGGACGAGCGTGAGGATCGTCGTCATCAGCAGCGGCAGCATGATCGCGGTGCCGCAGGCCTGGACCACGCGGGCCACCAGCAGCACCGAGAAGCCCGGGGAGACCGCCGCCAGCAGCGTCCCGGCGGAGAACAGGCTGAGGGCCAGGATGAACACCGTCCGGGTGGCGAGCCGCTGCAGCAGGAAGCCGGTGGTGGGGATGACCACGCCCATGGTGAGCAGGAAGGCGGTGGACAGCCACTGCACGGTGGACGCGGTGACCCCGAGGTCGGCCATCAGGTGCGGCAGGGCCACACCCATGATCGTCTCGTTCAGGATCACCACGAACGTCGCCACCAGCAGCGTGATGATCACCGTCCGGTCCCCGGCCGTGCTGCGCGGCGCGGCCTGCGCCGGCGCGTCGGTCGCCGGAGCGCCCAGGTCAGGTCGGTCGGTGGTGGTCATGCGTCGTCCTCTTCTCGTCCCGCTGCGTCACCCGGGGATGCGCGCCAACGCCTTGCAGACCCACGCCGGCGGGGGAACTCATCGACGCGTCGGACGCGCCGTCGGTGCGCCGCCACGCTAGGAGCCGCGGGGCCGCCCGGGCAAGCCGGTTGCGACCTCGCTGCCAGCGCCAACACATGGTCGCCGCTTCTTCTTCCCGCCCCGCCCCGCCCGTGCAGCGTCCACGGCTACCGTGACCACCGACCTGTCAGACGGCAGCGGGGCCGGGGCACCTCCCGGTTCTGACAGCTCGGCGGTCGGGGTCGGCTCGAACCGGGAGGGCGGTGGACGTGCGGCTGGTGGTGGGTGCGGTGCTGGTCGACCGCCTGGACGTCCCGACCCGGCTGCTGGCCGCGCGGCGCACCGGACCGCCGGCGCTGGCCGGGCGCTGGGAGCTGCCCGGCGGCAAGGTCGAGCCCGGCGAGACGCCGCAGGAGGCGCTGCACCGCGAGATCGACGAGGAGCTGGGTCTGGCCGTCCGGCTCGGGGCGGAGGTGGTCCGGCCGGGTGGCGGCGCCTGGCCGCTGACGGCGGGGCTGGAGATGCGGGTCTGGTGGTGCGCGGCGGTCGCCGGCGCGCCGACCGCGTCGGACGCCCACGACGAGCTCCGCTGGCTCGGCCGCGACCAGCTGGACGAGGTCCCCTGGCTCGACCCGGACCGCCCGCTGGTGGCGCTGCTGGCCCGCTCGCTGCGCCTCCCCTGAGGCTGCGGGAGGGGCTCAGCCCTGCAGCACGGCCCAGGAGTGCGGGGCGACGGCCCCGTCCTGGACGGGTGAGCCGGCTTCCAGGGTCTCGCCCGCCCGGGGCAGCGGGAACGGCTCGTCGGCGAGGTTCAGGGCCAGGGTGAGCGCCCCGTCCTGCGTCCACGCGTGCACCAGGAGGTGCTGGTCGGCGACCTCCTCGGTGCTGATCTCGGCCCGGGTCAGCCACGGGTGGCGGCGGCGCAGGCCGATCATCCGCTGGTAGACCGACCAGGTCGCGTCGTCGCTGCCGGTCACCTGGCTGGGCGCGTCCGGCATCTCGGGCCGGATGGCGTCGTCGCCCCCCGTGCGGTCCTCCTTCACCGCGCGCAGGCCGTACTCGTCGCCGTAGTAGACGCTCGGCACGCCGGGCAGGAAGAACAGCAGGGCGACGGCGTGCGGGACGTGCCGCGGGTCGGCGATCTGGCTGGCCACCCGGGTCACGTCGTGGTTGCCCAGGAAGGTCATCGGCAGCAGCTGGGCGACGAGGTCGCGGTGCCGGCCGAGGGTCCAGTCCAGCTCCCACAGGTTGCGCTCGGTGAGGGAGGACCAGATGGCTTTCCAGAGCTCGTACTGGGTGACGGAGTCCAGCCCCGAGCGGTGGACGTAGTCGGAGTAGTCGCCGTGGATCATCTCGCCGACGAACCAGGCGTCGGGAAAGCGCTCCCGCACCCCCGGCAGCACGGCGGCCCAGAACTCCGGCGGCACGGCGTAGGCCGCGTCCAGCCGCCAGCCGTCGGCGCCGCGCTCCAGCCAGTGCGTCATCACCGCCGCGACGTGCTCCTGCACCTCGACGGCGCCGTGGTCGAGCGCGACCAGCTGGTCGTGGCCCTCGAAGTACCAGGGGTAGCCCTCGTCGCTCCACCGGATCCAGCGGCCGGCCTCCGAGCCCGCGCCGGCGGCCAGGGCGTCCCGGACGGGCGCGAAGTCGCGACCGGCGTGGTTGAAGACGCCGTCCAGCAGCAGCCGGACGCCCCGCTCGTGGCAGGCCGCGACGAGGGCGTCGAAGTCCGCGTCGTCCCCCAGCCGCGGGTCGATCCGGAAGTAGTCGGTGGTGTCGTAGCCGTGCGTCGCGGACGCGAACACCGGTCCGAGCAGCAGGCCGTTGCAGCCGAGGGCGACGAGGTGGTCCAGCCAGCCGAGCAGCCGGGACAGCCGGTGCGGCTCCGGGTGCGCGTTGGCCAGCTCCTTCTCGGCGCCCACGAACCCCAGGGGGTAGACGTGCCACCAGATGACGTGCTCGACCCAGCTGCTCACGCGTGCACTCCTCGTCTCGACCGACTCCCCAGCATCGCAGCACCGGCCGGCGGCGAGCCGCCTCGGGCTCGGGCGCCCAGGGCGGCGGGAGCCCGCGGGGGGCGGTCGACGGCGCCCGCGGGGGCGGCAGAACTAGGCTGGCCCGACCAGTGCCGGTCGTGCTCGATCGTCCGGCCGCCCACGAGCGAGGAGCGACCCATGTCGATGCCCAACGTGCCTGCCGAGGACGCGCTGCCCGAAGGCGTCGACCCCGCCGCCGCCCCCGCGGACATCACCAGCCCCGAGGAGTACGGCAGCCTCAGCATCGAGGACGACCCAGAGGGCACCGTCGACCCGGGCGAGCTGGCCGGCGGCGCCAGCGACGACGACCAGGACGTCAGCTAGTCCCGGGCGCCGTCCGCGGCCCTGCGGGGACCTGCCACCTCAGCCGGCGTCGGTGGCCAGCACCACCAGCCGGGAGTACTTCGAGCTGAACCGGTCCTGGTCGACGGGGCTGGCGCTGTACTGCCAGAAGGTTGCCCAGCCCCAGCTGCCCGGTAGCTTGCCCGGGTCCCTGGTGCCGTACCGGGCGGCCCACAGCGGGTTCGTCCGGCTGAACTTCGTGCTGTTGCCGGTGCAGCGCGTCCACCAGTCGGTGGTGGTGTAGATGACGGCGTCCCGCCCGGTCAGGCGCTCGTACTCGTCCACGAAGCTGTTGACCCAGGAGACCATCGCCTTCTTGCTCAGGCCGTAGCAGGTCGAGCCGTAGGGGTTGTACTCGATGTCCAGCACGCCCGGCAGCGTGCGCCCGTCCGCCGTCCAGCCGCCGCCGTGGCTCACGAAGAACTGGGCCTGCTTCTTGCCGCTGGAGCCTGACGGGCTGGCGAAGTGGTACGCCCCGCGGATCAGCCCGGCCTTGCGCGAGCCGTCGTACTGGGAGCGGAAGTAGGGGTTCTTGTAGGACGTGCCCTCGGTCGCCTTGACGTAGGCGAAGTCCTTGCCCGCGGCGGCGTACCGGGTCCAGTTGACCGTGCGCTGGTAGCTCGCCACGTCGATCCCGAGCACGCCGCTGGGCACGTAGGCCTTGGCCGCGGCGGTGGTCGCCGGCCCGGAGCGCAGCGCTGGTGCCGCGGTGGCCGCCGCGTGCTGGCGCCACCCCATCGGAGCGTTGCCCGGCTCGACGCCGGCGGCGCGGGCCGCCCGGGAGGGCACCGGGAGCCGGGCCGGTGCGGTGATGCTCGAGGCGCCCGCGGCAGGGGTCGCCGACCGGGGTGCAGCGCTCGCGGCGCCGGTCGGGACGAGGCAGAGCACCGTCGCGGCGGCCAGGGAGACCGCGCCCAGCCGGCGCAGGGCAGGCAGGGGGTGGGAGGGGTGGGTGGACGACATGGCGGTCCTCAGGGGAAAGGGTGCAGGGGCAGATCGTCAGCTCGACCCGCCCGCAGGCGCGTCCCCCCGTGGAGACGTCGAGTCGGCTCAGCGTAAGGAGAACATGTCGACCTTGGGAAGGGGGCACCGGCTCCTACGTGGCCGGCGAGCTCGTCCCCGCCAGCAGCCACGCGGTGCGAGCCCGTAGCGTCACCGGATCGTTATGCCTGGTCCCGCTCCGGGCACTCGCGCCGGGCCAGGACGCCTGAAGGTGCGCTGACCAGGGGCGACGTGACCCGGTGCCGCTGCGGCGGACCAGCAGGTCACCGGACCGAGACCGAAGCGTCACCTCGGACGCGGACAACCTGTCAGTGTCCGCCGTTAGCCTCTCGCGGGTCAGCACCGCTCGCGTCGGCTCCCCCGTCGGACGGTCCCGTCACCGTCCCAGGAGTCCCTGCATGAGATCCCGTCTCGCCCTCGGCGGCCTCGCCGTCGCCGTCGCCGTCGCCGCGGCGCTGCCCGCCGCTGCCGCCGCCCCGGGCACCGACGTCCCCTCCCGGCGCGCCCCCGCGCACTCCGTCGACCGCGACCGCCTGGCCGCGGTCTCGGGGCTGCCGGCCGGGCTCCGCAGCGACCGCCGCGTGACCGCGCTGGTGCAGCTGGCCGACGCCCCGGTGGCGGTCCGGCAGGCGGAGGCCCGGGCGTCGGCGCGGCGCTTCGACCGGGGCGACGTCCAGCGGCAGGTCCGTCGCGCCCAGGACGAGGCGGAGCCGGCCCTGACCGCGGCCGGCGCCACCGTGACCGGGCGGCTGGACACCGTGCTCAACGCGGTCCGGGTCCGGGTCCGGGTGCGCGACCTGGGCCGGCTCGCGGCCGTGCCCGGGGTCCGGCACGTGCAGGTCTCCCGCCTAATCCAGCTGGACAACGCTCCCGGGGAGAAGTTCACCGGCGTCGACCGCACCTGGGCCGAGACCGGCCGGACCGGCAAGGGCCAGGTGATCGCGGTCGTGGACACCGGCATCGACTACACCCACGCCGACTTCGGCGGCTCGGGTGACCCGGCCGACTACCGCGGGAACGACGGGACGACCGTCGAGGCGGGCACCTTCCCGACGGCCAAGGTCACCGGGGGCTACGACTTCGTGGGCGACGCCTTCGACCCCACCAGGGACGAGACGGCCACCCCGCGGCCGGACGCGGACCCGCTCGACTGCGACGGGCACGGGACCCACGTCGCGGGCACCGCAGCCGGCGCCGGCGTGCAGGGCGGCGCCACCTACACCGGGACGTACGGGAAGGGCACCTTGGACGCGGACTTCGACGTCGCGCCCGGCGTCGCCCCGCAGGCGACCCTCAAGGCGTACAAGGTGTTCGGCTGCAGCGGCTACACCTCCGACGACGTGGTGATCGCCGCGATCGAGCGCGCGGTGAAGGACGAGGTCGACGTGGTCAACCTGTCCCTGGGCAGCGCCTACGGGACGGCGGACGACTTCGACGCCCAGGCCATCACCGCCGCCACCAGGGCAGGCGTGCTGGTGGTCGCCGCCGCCGGGAACTCCGGCGGCAAGGCCTACCTGACCGGCTCGCCGGCCACCACCACCGCCGCCCTGGCCGTGGCCGCGGTCAACCCGGGCAACGCCAAGGTGGCGGGCTTCAGCTCCGGTGGACCACGGAGCGGCGACAGCGCCCTCAAGCCCGACCTGGCCGCGCCGGGCGTCGACGTCGACTCCGCGGGCTACGGCACCGGGGCGGGCAGCGTGCGCTACTCCGGCACCTCGATGGCCACCCCGCACACCGCCGGCGTCGCCGCGCTGACCGGGCAGGCCCACCCGACCTGGGACGCCGCAAAGCTCAAGGCGGCCCTGATGTCGACCGCCTCTCCGCAGGCCCTCACCGGCTACGACCCCCAGCGGGCGGGCGGCGGCCTGGTGCAGCCGCGCCGGGCCACCACCACGCAGCAGTTCGCCTGGACCAGCTCCGGTCTCGACAGCCTGGCCTTCGGGATGAACCAGCTGAGCGGCGCCCGGAGCGAGACCCAGTCGTACAAGATCACCAACACCTCCGCCGCCGCGGTCAGCTACCGGCTGAGCAGCGCCACCGCCGGTTCGGCCCGCGGCGCGTCGGTGACGGTCGAGCCCGCGGTCGTGACGGTGCAGCCCCGGAGCACGGCGACGGTCGCGGTGACCCTCAGCCTGAGCCGGGCCGACGTCGCGGCGCTGCCCGGCGCGGCCGCCTCGGACGGCGGGGCGCTGGTCACGGTGCGCGGCGTGGTCACCGCCACCCCGCGGGAGCAGCGGGCCGACCTCGGCCCGCTGCGGATGGCCTTCCTCGCCGTGCCCGTGCCCACCTCGTCGGTGAAGCCCGCCTCCACCACGGTGAAGCAGAGCAGCAGCGGCAAGACCCCGGCGATCACCGTCAAGAACCGCGGCGTCCACACCGGCACGGCCGACGTCTTCCAGCGCCTGCTCACCGACCGGAGCGGCGACGCGGTCGGAGCCGACGCGCCCGACCTGACCGGCGTCGGCGTGCAGAGCCTCCTGCCGGCCGACGGCAGCACCCGCGACCGCGTCGTGGTCTTCGCGGTCACCCAGGCGAGGAGCACCTCCACCCAGGCCAGCACCGTCTTCGAGCTGGCCCTGGACACGAACGCGGACGGCGAGCCCGACCGCACCCTGCTCGCCGCGGACACGGGCGTGCTGGAGGGCGGCGAGCCCGACGGCACGCTGACCAGCTACACGCTGGACGCCGCGGGTGACGTGGTCGACGCCTGGGCTGCGGTCGCCCCGGCGAACGGGTCCACCGTGCTGCTCCCCGCCCAGGCCAGCGTGCTCGGGCTCACCTCGACCCGCTCCGCCATCCGGGTCACCGGCTGGGCGTACAGCCTGCTGGACGGCTCCCGGTACGACGAGCTGAGCGGGACGGGCCGCTACGACGTGTTCCACCCGGCGCTCAGCCAGGGCCAGCTCGTCACGCTGAAGCCGGGGCGCTCGGCGAGCATCCCCACCAAGGTCACCTCGTCGCGGGTCGCCAAGCAGACCAGCAGCGGCTGGCTGGTGGTGACCCCCGACGACGCAGCCGGCGCGGCCGAGGCGGACCGGGTGAGCCTGAAGCTGCGGCCCTGACCTCCCGGCCCCCCGTCGCCGCCGGACCTGGCGGTCGGGCGGCGGGGGGACGGGCCGGCAGGGTCAGGCGGCGGACACCGCTGCCTTGGCCTGGGGCTGCAGCGGGGAGATGTTCGGCCACGGCCGCCGCAGGGTGGTCGCCGGCGGCTCGCCGTACACGCTGCGGTACTCGGCCGAGAAGCGGCTGCGGTTGCTGAACCCCCAGCGCAGGGCGATGGCCACCACCGTCTCGCGGCGGGGGTCGGCCCGGAGCAGGTCGCGGCGGGCCCGGGTGAGCCGCACCGACCGGACGTAGGCCCAGGGCGTGGTGTCGGCAGTGCGGCGGAAGGCCAGCTGCAGAGCCCGGGGGCCGCGGTCGCAGGCCGCGGCGATGTCGGCCAGGCCGATGGGCCGGTGGGCGTTGGCGTCGATGTAGTCCACCGCCTGGCGGAGCACCTGGGCCTCGGGACCGCTGGAGGCGGTCAGCCAGGCAGGCTCGGCGCGAGAGGTGGAGGTGGACTGGATGGACCCGTGCGGCATCGTCACTCCCGAGGGACGGAGGTTCGGCCGCTCTTTGACCGTGCCGGCTGGATCGTGGATCCGCCCGGTCCGACGAGTCTAGCGCCGCCGGCGCCTCCTTGTCCGCTCCGGACGCGCGAACGCCTCCCCCGACGTGGAGGAGGCGTGTGCGGCAGCGGTGCTGGCGCACCTGGAGAGACTCGAACTCCCAACCTTCTGATCCGTAGTCAGATGCTCTATCCGTTGAGCTACAGGTGCAGTCGTCCCGGCGGGCCGGCAACAACGATCCGCAACTATAGCGGGAGTCCGCCACGCCGCGAAACGGGCGGCCGACGGGCTCCCTCCCGCGGCTGCGCAGCTTCCGGGACCCACGGCGACGGCGTCCGAGCGCGGCCCGTCCCCGCCGACCGGGGCAGGACGCGGGGGTGGCCCGGACGACCTCGCAGGCGCCGCGCCGCCGGTTGACATCACCTTCGGTTCTCCTAGAGTTCACCTGGCGTCCACCGGGACGCCCGACCGGTGCCGGGGCACCGCCTGCCTTGTCTCACCGAGGAGCGACGTGACGGTGCTGTTCGTCGTGACCGCCGTCGTGGTGGTGGCCCTGGTCTTCGACTTCACCAACGGCTTCCACGACAGCGCGAACGCGATGGCCGGTCCGATCGCCACGGGCGCGCTGCGACCGCGGACCGCGGTGGTCCTCGCCGCCGTCCTCAACGTGGTCGGCGCCTGCCTGTCGACGGAGGTGGCCAAGACCATCTCGAACGGCTTCTTCGACGAGCGCCTGGTCAGCCCGTCGATCATCCTCGCCGGCCTGGTCGGGGCGATCGTGTGGAACCTGCTCACCTGGCTGCTGGGGCTGCCGTCGAGCTCGTCCCACGCGCTCTTCGGCGGCCTGATCGGCGCCGTGGTGGTGGGGGCCGGCTTCGGCAGCGTGCACGGCTGGGTGGTCGTGTCCAAGGTGCTGCTGCCCGCCCTGGTCGCCCCGCTGGTCGCCGGGCTGGCCGCCGCCCTGGCCACCCGGTTGACCTACCGCGTGCTGGGCCGCACCCCGAAGACCGAGGCCGCCGCCGGCTTCCGGTACGGCCAGGCCTTCACCGCGTCGCTGGTCGCCCTGGCGCACGGGACCTCCGACGGCCAGAAGACCATGGGCGTGATCACGCTGGTGCTGGTCACCGCCGGCCTGCAGCAGGCCGACACCGGCCCGCAGTGGTGGGTGGTCATCGCGGCCGGGCTGGCCATCGGCCTGGGCACCTACTCCGGCGGCTGGCGCATCATGCGGACCATGGGCAGGGGCATCGTCGAGATCGAGACCCCCCAGGGCGCCGCCTCGGGTGCAGCCACCACCGCCACCATCCTCGCGTCCTCGCACCTCGGGTTCGGCCTGTCCACCACCCACGTCAGCACCGGCGCGATCCTCGGCTCCGGGGTGGGCCGCGAGGGCGCCGAGGTGCGCTGGGGCGTCGCCCGCCGGATGGTCTACGCCTGGCTGCTGACCCTGCCCGCCGCCGGGCTGGTCGGCGGGCTCGCCGCCCTGCTGGCCGACCTCGGCCTGGCCGGCGTCATCGTGCTGCTGGTCCTGCTCGCCGTGGCCTGCCTGGTCATCTTCGTGCTCTCCCGCCGCCACCGGGTCGACCGCGACAACGTCACCGACAGCGCCGAGGTGATGGTGTTCGCCGGAGCCACCGGTCGGGCCCTCCGACCGACCGACGACACCCACACCGCGCCCGACCACACCCGGAGCGGGGTCTAGTGCCGCACGTGGACTGGACGGCCCTGCTGGTCGTCGCCCTCGTCTCCGTGGTCGCGTCCGTGGTGTTCGCCGGGCTGCTGGCCGGCGGGATCCGCGCCCTGGTCGCCGCCCGGGCCGCCACGGCGTCCGGCGCCCCGACGACGGGCGCCCTCTCGCTCGGCTACGGCCTGCTCGCGCTGGCCGCCCTCACCGTGCTGTACGGGCTCTACCTGATCGTCCCCCAGCTCCACTGACCGGCCAGTGCGGCAGCGGGGTCAGAAGTAGGTGGCCACCGCGTCGACCACCGCGGGGTCGAACCCGGTGACGTCGTCGACGACCGCGACGGTGCGCCACTTGTCGAAGGCCGTGCACGGGTGCGAGATGCCGAGCCGGACCACGTCGCCGACGGCCAGCGCGCAGTCGGGCGTGACGCGGACGTAGGCGTGCTGGTCGTTCAGCCGCAGCACCTCGGTCGGCCCCAGCGCGACCGGCTGCCCGGCCACCCCGCGGCGCACCGCGGACAGCAGCACCGGCAGCCCCAGGTCGAAGGGCAGGTCCCGTTTCCCCGCGTCCAGCAGCACCAGGTCCGGCTCGGGCCGGGAGAGCACCGACGCCCAGACGTGCACGGCGGGCCGCAGGGCAGGACCGCCGCCGCGGACGCTCGGCGTCACCCCCGCGTAGTGGACGTCGTCGTGCACGACGTAGGCCCCGGAGCGCAGCACGACCTCGACCGCGTGGCCGCCCTGGTCCCCGGCCAGCGGCGCGAGGGCGGCCGCCACCTGGTCGAAGTGGGCGCTGCCCCCGGCGGTCACCGTGACCACGGGGGTCTCGAAGCGGTCGGCCAGCTGCTCGTAGGCCGCCACCAGCGCCCGCAGGTACGCCTCGACCGCGGCCAGCCCGGCCGCGTCGCCACCGGAGCCGGGCACCGCCCCCTCGTAGCCGCTGACCCCCGCCAGCACGCAGCAGGGCGAGGCGACCACGCGGTCGGCGACGGCGGCGATCTCGGCGGGGCTGCGGGCCCCCGTCCGTCCCCCGGCCGGGCCGACCTCCACCGCGACGGCCAACGGACGCGCCGCGGGCCGGTCGGCCAGCACGGCCTCCACCCGCTCGACCGCCGCTATCGAGTCCACCCAGGAGAGCACCTCGAAGCCCGGGTCGGCGTCGCGGGTCGCGGCCAGCCAGCGCAGCTCCGCGGCGCCGACGACCTCGTTGGCCAGCACCGCCGTGCGGACCCCGAACGCGTGGGCGGCCTGCAGCTGGGCGGTGGTGGCCACCGTGATCGCCGAGGCCCCGTGCTCCAGCTGGGCCAGCCAGAGGGCCGGCGCCATCGTCGTCTTGCCGTGCGGGGCGAGGCGCACCCCGCGCTCGGCGCACCAGTCGGCCATCGCGGACAGGTTGTGCCGGACCGCACCCTCGTCCAGGGTCATCACCGGCGTCCCGAGGTCGGCGAGCCGCAGGCCCGCCACGGCCAGCCCGGCCGCGGTCGGCGCGCTCGCCAGCCCGCCGAAGCCCTTGCTGCGCCAGTCCAGCGGGAGATCCCGGCTGTCCAGCACGAAGCGGCGCAGCGCGGCGTGCGGGTCGGTCACGGCGGGTCTCCTCCGGTGGTGGGCACCGGCAGCGTACCCAGCCGCCGCACCCGGGGGGCAGGACCGCCGCGAGGCGTGACCCCAGGACGACGACACCGCCCCGCGCAGGTGCACGGGACGGTGTCGGAGGTGGCGGAGGCGGCGAGATTTGAACTCGCGATGGGCTTTAAGACCCAAACCCGCTTAGCAGGCGGGCGCCATAGACCGGACTAGGCGACGCCTCCCACCCTGAGCACCCACCGGGGCGAGCGCTGGCCAAGACTAGCGACCGCACGCACGCCGAGGCAAAAGCCGGCCGGGCGCGCTCGGCGTCGGATCGGTCACGATCGCCGTCCCGCGGTCACCCGACCCGTACGCTGGAGTTCCAGAAACCCGGCGCGCCGAGCCGTCCGACCTCGTGGGAGCCCTACTTGTCCGAGCAGCCGCCCGAGCAGGAGCAGGGGCCGTGGGAGTGGGACCTGCCGCCGGGGTCGGCGGAGGAGTCCGCTCCGGTCCCCGCGCGCCGGCGCTTCAGCCGGGTCGCCCTGCTCACCGTCGCCGGCACCGTGCTGCCCGGGCTCGGCCTCGTCGCCGCCCGGCGCCGGGTCGTGGGGGGCGTGGTGCTGGGCGTGTTCACCGCCGCGCTGCTCGGCCTCGGTCTCTACGCCCTCGTCGACCTCCAGGGCCTGCTCGGCCGGTTCGTGGACCCGACCTTCCTCTACCGCCTCAGCGTCGCCCTCGTCGTCCTCGGCCTGGTCTGGGTCGGCGTCGTGGTGGCCTCGCACCTCAGCCTCCGCGGGACGCCCACCCGGGCCCAGCGCATCGGCGGCGGTCTGCTCGTCGGCGTCCTGGCCTTCGCGGTCGCGGCCCCGATGGCCGTCGCGGCCCGCTACAGCTACGACAGCGCAGCCGCCGTCCGGGGTGTGTTCAAGAGCGAGAGCGACAGCAAGAGCGCCACCCGGCCGACCCTGGGCCGCAAGCCCACCAAGGGGGCGCCGGCGACGCAGGACCCGTGGGCCGACAAGCCCCGGCTGAACGTCCTGCTGCTGGGCGGGGACGCCGGCGCCGGTCGCGAGGGCACCCGCACCGACACCGTCATCCTGGCCAGCATCAACACCCGCACCGGCGACACCACCCTGTTCAGCCTGCCCCGCAACACCGCGCGGATGCCGTTCCCGAAGGGCTCGCCGCTTCGGCGCTACTACCCGCACGGCTTCACCAACGGCAACGGGGATGACCAGGAGTACGCGCTCAACGCGATCTACCGGAACGTGCCGGCCACCGTGCCGAAGGACGTCCTGGGCGAGACCGACGACCTCGGCGCGGACGTGCTCAAGCTGTCGGTGGGCACAGCGCTCGGCCTGGACGTCGACTACTACATGCTGATCGACCTGCAGGGGTTCAGCAAGATGGTCGACGCCCTCGGCGGCATCCGGCTGAACGTCAACAGCTACATCCCGATCGGCGGCGACACCGACGCCCACATCCCGCCGAAGGAGTTCCTGCACCCGGGACCCAACCAGAAGCTCGACGGGCGCAGTGCCCTCTGGTTCGCCCGCGGCCGCTACGGCTCCGACGACTTCGCGCGGATGGACCGGCAGCGCTGCGTGATCAACGCGATCGTCGAGCAGGCGAACCCGGCCAACATGCTGGCCCGCTACGAGGACATCGCCAAGGCCGGCAAGCAGATCGTGCAGACCGACATGCCCCAGGAGGTGCTGCCGCTGATGGTCGACCTGAGCCTGCGGGTCAAGGGTGCCGACATCCGCAGCATCGTCTTCCGCAACGGCGAGCAGGGCTTCGCCAGCGCCGACCCCGACTACGCGCGGATGCGGCAGCGGGTCCGGGCGGCCCTGGGCGAGACCGGCACCGCGTCGGCGAGCGCCAGCAAGAAGCCCGCGGGCGCGTCGACCGCGAGCCGGAACAGCCCGAAGAAGAAGAGCCCGACCAGCGAGGACGTGGACGACAGCTGCGCCTTCGACCCGCAGATGGCGGCCACCGCCACGCCGTACCGCGGCTGAGGCCGGCCGCGGCTAGTGGTAGCCGCGGTCGGCGTCCAGCCGCTGCTGCAGGCGGGCCAGCAGGGACAGGAACCGCTCGTCGCCCGCCCGTCGGGGGTTTACCAGCGACAGCTCCCGGGCCGGCTCCGCGGTCACCAGGGTGAGCCGCGGGTGCGCCACCGTCACCTCCTGCACCTCGCGCCAGGGCAGGGAGCGGCGCGAGCCGCGCCGGGTGACCGCGACGCCGTCGTCGTCCAGCACCACCTCGGTCCGCAGCCGGGCGGCCAGCACGAGCGCGGCCACGGCCAGGGCCACCCCGGCGAGCAGCACCAGCCCGCCCAGGACCCCGAGGACGACCGGGACGCCCGCGGCCCGCCCGAGCACCAGCAGCAGCGCCCCGAGGACGACCGCGCCGGCGGCGATGGCCAGCGGGCGCACGGGCGGCGCGGCCCGGAGCACGTACCGGTCCTCCGGCGTCGCCGGATGCGTGGGATCAATCACCCGCCGACCCTACCGACGGCGCCCGCCGGCCCGATTTGCCCGGCGGGCGGGGGGTACGCGACGGCCATGTCCGTGCACGCAGAGCAGCTGCAGAAGGTCGCCGCCGACACGTTCGGCTGGCAGGAGCTGCACCCCGAGCAGCTGGCCGCCATGGAGGTCCTGATGGAGGGCCGCGACGCGCTGGCCGTGCTGCCCACCGGCGCCGGCAAGTCGGCGATCTACCAGGTGCCCGCCCTGCTCATCGACGGTCCGACGCTGGTGGTGTCGCCGCTGCTGGCGCTGCAGCACGACCAGGTCGAGGGGATCGACGCGACCACCGCTCCCGACGCCGTCGTGCTGAACTCCAGCCAGCGGCGTGCCGAGCAGGAGGACGCCTGGCGCTTGCTGGGGACGGGCGAGGCCGAGTACCTGTTCCTCTCCCCCGAGCAGCTGGCCAAGGACGAGGTCGTGGCCGAGCTGGCCGCCCTCGACGTAGGGCTGTTCGTCGTCGACGAAGCCCACTGCGTCTCCGCCTGGGGGCACGACTTCCGGCCCGAGTACCTGCGGCTCGGCCCGGTGATCGAGCGGCTGGGCCACCCGCCGGTGGTCGCCCTCACCGCCACCGCCGCGCTGCCCGTCCGGCGCGACATCGTCGCCCGGCTGGGTCTGCGCGACCACGGCGAGGTGGTGGCCAGCTTCGACCGGCCCAACCTGCGGCTGGACGTGCGGCAGGCCGTCGACGAGCGCCGCAAGCGCGAGCAGGTGGTCGCCCACGTCCGCACCATGACCGACGGGATGGGCAGCAGCGGCCTGGTCTACACCGCGAGCCGCAAGGACGCCGAGCTCTACGCCGAGGAGCTGACCCTGACCGGGGTGCCCGCGGTGGCCTACCACGCCGGCATGCGCCGCGCCGAGCGCGAGCAGGTGCACGAGGACTTCCTGGCCGGGCGGGCCGGCGTGGTCGTGGCCACCTCGGCGTTCGGGATGGGCATCGACAAGGCCGACGTCCGCTTCGTGGTGCACGCCTCGGCGCCGGACTCGCTCGACTCCTACTACCAGCAGGTCGGCCGGGCCGGCCGGGACGGCGAGCCCGCCGAGGTCGCGCTGTTCTACCGCTCCGACGACCTGAACCTGCAGCGGTTCCTGACCTCAGGCCGGGCTCCGGAGAAGACGCTGCTGCGGGTCGCCGAGGCGCTCGCGGGGCGGTCGGAGCCGACCAGCACCTCGACGCTGGCCGAGCTGGTCGACGGGTCGGCGAGCAAGCGGACGCGTGCGCTCAACCTGCTCGAGCAGGCCGGGGCGGTCGGCACCACCGCGGACGGCGAGCTGGAGTACCTGGACAAGACGGTGCGTCCCGCCCTGGCCGTGGCGGTCGCGGTGGACATCGCCGCGACCCACGCCCGGCTGACCCGCTCCCGGATCGAGATGATGCGCGGCTACGGCGAGACCAACGGCTGCCGCCGCCAGTTCCTGCTCGGCTACTTCGGCGAGCAGCTGGGGGACCCGTGCGGGAACTGCGACACCTGCGAGGCCGGCACGGCGCACGAGCAGCCGACCGACTCCGGGGAGTTCCGGCTGAACGCCGAGGTGCAGCACGCCGAGTGGGGGCACGGCATCGTCATGTCGTTCGACCAGGACCGGCTCACCGTGCTGTTCGAGGAGGTCGGCTACAAGACCCTCGCGCTGGCCGCCGTGGCGGAGCACCACCTGCTCACCCCGGTGACCTGAGCGCTCCGAGGACCGTCACCCGCTGCTGAGCCGTGGCCGGGAACTCGGACGGCCCGCTGAGCAGCAGCGGCGAGGGTGGGATTCGAACCCACGGAACGGTCTCCCGCTCGGGCGCTTTCAAGGCGCCTGCACTAGTCCACTATGCGACCTCGCCCGCGTCCCCGGCCGGGGGCCGACCCCGTCCAGGACCCCCCGAGCGTAGCCGAGCGCCCCGGGTGGCAGGCTCGCCGCGTGCAGGCAATCGTGGCCCGGGAGCCGGGCGGACCAGAGGTGCTGGAGCTCCAGGAGGTGCCCGACCCGACCCCCACCGCGGGTGAGGTCCTGGTCGCGGTGAGCGCGGCCGGGGTGAACCGCGCGGACCTCATGCAGCGACAGGGCCACTACCCGCCGCCGCCCGGGGCCAGCTCCGTCATCGGTCTCGAGGTGTCCGGGCACGTGGCCGCCCTGGGGGACGGGGTGAGCGGCTGGTCGGTCGGTGACCGGTGCGTCGCCCTGCTGGCCGGCGGCGGCTACGCCGAGCTGGTCGCCGTCCCCGCCGGTCAGGTCGCCGCGCCGCCGCCCGGCGCCGACCTGGTGGCGGCCGCGGGACTCGTGGAGGTGGCGGCCACCGTCGTCTCGAACCTCGACCTGGCCGGGCTCGGCGCGGGCCAGGTGTTCCTGGTGCACGGCGGCGCGGGCGGGATCGGCTCGTTCGCCGTCCAGTACGCCCGCTCGCTGGGCGCCACCGTCGTGGCCACCGCCGGCTCGGCGGAGAAGCTCGACTACTGCCGCTCGGTGGGCGCGCAGCACGCGGTCTCCTACCGCGGCGACTGGGTGGCCGAGGTGCGCGCGGCGGCTCCGGGCGGGGTGGACGTCGTGCTGGACAACATGGGCGCGAAGTACCTGGCCGCGCACCAGGAGCTGCTGGCCACCGAGGGCCGGCTGGTGGTGATCGGGCTGCAGGGCGGGACGAAGGGCACCCTCGACCTCGGCGCGCTGCTCGCCAAACGGGCCACGGTCAGCGCCACCTCCCTGCGGGGGCGGCCGGTCGCGGAGAAGGCCGAGATCTGCCGACGGGTGGTGGAGCGGATCTGGCCGCTGCTCGCCGACGGCACCATCGCCCCGACCCCGCAGACGGTCTTCCCGCTCGCGGCGGCGGCGGACGCGCACGCCCACCTGGAGTCCGGCGACAACCTCGGCAAGGTCGTGCTGCGGGTCGGTCCCTAACCCGTCGCGCCGGTGCCGGGGGACGGCCAGTGCCAGCGCAGCAGCCGGGGCCCGTCAGCGCGGGTGGCGGCAGCGACCGCGTCGGCGACGAAGGGGATGACGTCGGCGGGCAGGGCGTCCGGCGTCACCCACACCAGCTCCTGGCACCGGTCGGGCTCGGCGTTGACCGGCTCACCCGACCACGACGAGACCAGGAAGAACAGGTCGACGTAGGTGTCGTCCCCCGGGCGCTCGGGCCCGGAGTGCCCGGTCAGCGCGAGGTGGCAGGCAGCCGGGTCGAGGACGAGCCCGAGCTCCTCGTGGACCTCCCGGACCACCGCCGTGACGGCGTCCTCGCCCTCCTCGACGTGGCCGGCGGGGAGGCTGAGCTCACCGTCGTGGTAGCCGGAGCCGGCCCGGCGGACCAGCAGCAGCTGGTCGTCGCGGGTGAGCAGCGCGTAGACCGCGACGGCCGCGCGGAACCGAGGGGGCATGGCGGCGGGTGGTCAGCGGAGCTCGGGGGAACCCTGGGCGGCCGCCATCTCGGCCCGGTCACGCGGCACCTCGATCGAGCGCCCGCAGTAGGCGCAGGTGTCGATGTATCGGGTGCTGATCGGGAAGATCGGGATGAAGAACAGGCTGAAGCGGTTGACGCGCTTGACCAGCCGGTGCCCGGCCTGGTTGCCGCAGGTCTCGCAGACGTAGAACAGGGTGGCCAGCAGCAGCTGCTTGACGCTCGTACCGAAGATCAACATGGACCGCTCCTCGCGCAGCCCCGGCGGTCGGGAACTGTCCCGTCCAGCCTGTCACGCTCCCGGGGGCATGCACAGACCAGAGCCCAGTACCCCCCGGGACCTGCGCGCCAGGGAGGGACGGCGAGGTCGTCAGAAGCCGGTGTCGGTGAGGATCCCGTAGGCGCCGTAGAGGATGAAGCCGAGCACCACCAGGAAGAACACGACGATCAGCGCGGCGAGGATCTTGGCGCCCGCCCCCGGGGGTCGCCGGCGGATCCCACCTCCGAGCCGGTGGTCAGGTTGGTGACCTTCCGCGGCTCCAGGCGTCCCGAGCGCCCGGGCTCGCCGGCCACCTCCACCCAGTCGCCCTCGCGGACCGTGCCCGAGATCGTCCTCCCCCGCAGCTCCACCTCGGCGGGACGGCCCGTCCCGGGGTCGACCAGCCGGAAGCCCAGGACGGACTGGCTCGCGTGCTCCGAGCCCTGGCCCTCGACGCGGGTGCTGACCCCCTCGGCCCGTCCCACCCGGTGCCCCGGGGACGCCGGACGCGGCGCCCGGTTCGACGGCAGACGGTCGGGCTCGTACGGCGCGAAGCCGCCGGGCTCACTCATGCGAGCCATCATCAGCCCTCCCGAGGTCGGGCGCGCTGACCCGGTCGGGCGGGCGGGCCGACTCGTCGGACGGCAGCAGGTGCGCACAGTGCCCGCGACGCCGCCGGTCCCATCGCTGGTGAGGCCGCAGGGCGGGCATGGCACGCTCAGAGCTGGTGGCGTCCGGGAGGTGGGACCAGCTGGCGCAGCGCCTCCCGCGTCTCGGGGTCGGTGGAGTAGATGACGGTGCCGACCATGCCGCGGGTGAGCAGGACCTTGTAGACGTTCCGCACCAGGGCGTCGAACCGGTCGTCGTTCACGCTGTTCCCGCCGCGGAAGTCAGGATCGCGATTGGCAGAGCGGACGCTGACAAAACCTCCGTCCCGCCACACGAGGTCGGGTCCGATGATCACGCCGTTCCAGTCGTACTCGAAGCCCTGAGCCGTGTAGACGCAGCCCACCTGGTCGACCCCGCCCGGGTCGGTCGACCAGGTGGGAGCGGGCGGCGCCCCGCCCACCGGCCGGTCCCCCTTGACGTTCCAGGGCATCGCCCAGTCGCCGATGCGGACGTCGGCGACCAGGGTCTCGTCGGCGCGCGGGTCGCTCCAGGGCCAGCAGTACCCGGCCGCTATCCGTGCCGTGTAGCCATCGGCCGAGCGCGTGCGGATCACCTCCTCCAGCTCATCGGGCGTGTCGACGCACTCCACCGGGAAGCGGTCCTCGCCGGGCCACGTCGTAGGACCCGAGCTGGTGAGCCCCAGGAGGTTCTCCACCCACTGCACGTAGGCGAGGCTGCCGCCGCAGCGGTACTGCTCGCCCAGTCGGATCACGTGGGTCTCGAGACCGAGACCAGCGGCGTAGGAGGTGATCTCCGCGAGCGAGCCCTGCTCCCCCGGGCGCACCACCTGGTGGTCGTCGAGGAGGAAGACGGGAACCCGGGCGGCCGCGATGAGCTCGTCGATCTGTGGTCGGTCGGTCCGGAAAGCGGCACGCGTGTAGCGGTTGACTGAGGTCTCACGGATCCGGTGGGCCTCGTCCAGGACCAGCACGTCGAGCCCGTTGCGGTCAGCGTCCACGAACTGGTTGAAGTAGCGGAACATCTTCTGCACGCGAGGAGCTCGCCGACCTGCCACCTTGCGGAGCGTCTGGGTGAACGAGCGGGACCCGGTGGCGTGCAGCACGGATCGACCCTCGCGGGCGAGGTCGCCGAGCAGGGAGAGGGCGATGACGCTCTTCCCGCTGCCCGGGCCCCCGGTGACGACCACCACGGTCTTGTGGTCGTCGCGATGAGCGCGCACCACCGCGTGCCTGACGACGTCGACCGCGAGCTGCTGGTCGTCCTGAAGGACGAACTGCTCGCGCTCGCGGATCTCTTGGGCGGCTACCGCCAGCAGCGGCCGGGACGGCGCCACCGCCGACCCGAGCAGCTCGTCCGCCGCAGCCGCACCTGAGCTCGCCGGATCGAGCCGCTGGCGGAGGAAGCGGTGGAACTTCGCCCTCTCGGCCCCGGTGAAGAGCTGGCCCTGCTGGTCGAGCGGCGCCAGGTAGAGATCGCTGATCCGGCCGGGATCGGTCACGTTGTGGAGGTAGGCGGCGCCTGCGACGTCGTCCGAGCGACCCGAGAGGGTGCGGACGAAGTCCACGACGTACTCGCAGTAGCCCCGCACCTGACGGGCCGGGTGGAGCTTCGGTCCACCCGGCATCCCGTCGACGCGGACCAGCGTCTCGTCGTCCTCCCAGAGGTGTGCCGACGTCCACTGCTTGAGCTCGATGATGACGTAGGACGACCGGCCGGTCCGCGGGTGCTGTCCAGCCAGCACGACGTCAGCCCGCCTGGACGTCAGCGGGAGCTGGTACTCCAGCAGCACCTCGACCTCGTCGAGGCCCGCGTCGATGAGGTCCTGGGCCAGTACGGGGACGCTCCGCCGCCAGGACCGCTCCTCGGCAGGCGAGGTGCTCCGGCCGTGCTCGTACAGGGCTTGGTTGACCAACCGCTCCGCCACGGAGTCGACAGACGCCGCGAGCGCTCTCGCGGAGAGACGAACGGCCAACAGGACCCCAGGCAGCACGAGATGACTCGTGCGGGTGGGGGCATGGTGTGCGCCGGCATCGGACCGTCGCGCCCGTCGGGCCGCGGGGCTGATGGTAGCCCCATCGACGTCCCGACGACCCGGGACGAGCCGGGTTCGAGTTCGCCGGGAGCGGCCCCCGCGCTGACCCGCTCTCATGGAGTTCGCCCGGACCTGTCAGCGCGAGACGCCGGTTGCTGGTGAGGCACCTCCTGCCGACAGCGCCCCGTCGACGGGAGGCACCTCCAGGACTCTCGCTTGCTGGCCGCAGCCCAGCCGCAGGACTTCGCAGCCGTCCCCGGGTTTGAATCCCTGAGAGCAGGGTTAAGGTGACCCCGGGAGGCGTGACATGGATCTCAAGAAGACGTTCCTGAGCTGGCCGGTGGTCCGGCAGCTCACCGGTGAGGACCCGCTCGGTCGCGGTGCGGCCGTGCAGTCGGCGCGCACCCGCGCGATCGAGCCGCGGACCACCACCGCGGACCGGGTGGTGAAGAGCATCTGCCCGTACTGCGCGGTGGGCTGCGGACAGCGGGTGTTCGTCAAGGACGAGCACGTCGTGCAGATCGAGGGCGACCCCGACTCGCCGGTCTCGCGCGGCCGCCTGTGTCCGAAGGGGTCGGCCAGCGAGCAGCTGGTCAACTCTGCCGGGCGCGCGACCACGATGCTCTACCGCCGTCCGCGCAGCTCGGTCTGGGAGAAGATCGGCGTCGAAGAGGCGACCGACATGATCGCCGACCGGATGGTGGAGTCCCGCCGCACGCACTGGCAGGACACCGACGAGGACGGACGTCCGCTCCGGCGCACGATGGGCTTCGCGGCCCTCGGCGGCGCGACGCTGGACAACGAAGAGAACTACCTGATCAAGAAGCTGTTCACCGCGCTGGGCGCCATACAGATCGAGAACCAGGCGCGTATTTGACACAGTGCAACGGTTCCCAGTCTGGGAGCCTCGTTCGGCCGTGGCGGTGCCACCGGCTTCCTGCAGGACATCCAGAACGCTGACTGCATCGTCATCCAGGGCTCCAACATGGCCGAGTGCCACCCGGTGGGGTTCCAGTGGGTGATGGAGGCCAAGGCGCGCGGCGCCAAGGTCATCCACATCGACCCGCGGTTCACGCGCACCTCGGCGGTCTCGGACACCCACGTCCCGATCCGCGCGGGCAGCGACATCGTGTTCCTCGGCGCGGTGGTCAACTACATCCTCAGCAACAACCTGCACTTCGAGGAGTACGTCAAGGCCTACACGAACGCCGCCAACCTGGTCAGCGAGGACTTCCGCGACGTCGACGAGCTCGACGGCGTGTTCTCCGGCTACGACCCGGAGACCGGCAAGTACAACCCGACCAGCTGGGCGTACGAGGGCCACGACCACGACGACGAGGGCAGCGGCCAGGGCGACGAGAGCCAGGAGTCCTCGGCCAGCCGCGGCGCCGGGCACGAGCTCGGCGGGCACGGGGCGGCGCTGGAGGACACCGACGTCCCGCGGGACGAGACTCTCCAGCACCCGCGCAGCGTGTTCCAGGTCCTGAAGCGGCACTACGCCCGATACACCCCGGAGATGGTGCAGGAGACCTGCGGCATCTCTCCCGAGCAGCTCCTCGAGGTGTGCCAGGCCGTGACCGCCAACAGCGGTCGCGAGCGGACCACCTGCTGGGTCTACTCGGTGGGCTGGACGCACCACACCGTGGGCGTCCAGATGATCCGCAGCTCGGCGATCATCCAGCTGCTGCTGGGCAACATGGGCCGTCCCGGCGGCGGCATCATGGCGCTGCGCGGGCACGCCAGCATCCAGGGCTCGACCGACATCCCGACCCTGTTCAACCTGCTGCCCGGCTACCTGCCGATGCCGAAGGTGGGCGAGCACGACTCGCTCGACGAGTTCGTGGCCGAGATCGCCAGCCCGGACCAGAAGGGCTTCTGGACCAACGCCAAGAGCTACACCGTCAACCTGCTCAAGGCCTGGTGGGGCGACGCGGCGACGGCCGAGAACGACTACGCCTTCCAGTACCTGCCCAAGCTGACCGGTGACCACGGCACGTACGCCACGGTCATGTCGATGCTGCGGGACGAGATCGACGGCTACTTCCTGCTGGGCCAGAACCCTGCCGTCGGCTCCGCCCACGGCAAGATGCAGCGGATGGGCCTGTCCCACCTCAAGTGGCTGGTGGTCCGCGACCTCAACATGATCGAGTCGGCGACCTTCTGGAAGGACGGGCCCGAGATCGAGACGGGCGAGCTGAAGACCGACGAGATCGACACCGAGGTCTTCTTCTTCCCGGCCGCGGCGCACGTGGAGAAGGGCGGCACGTTCACCCAGACCCACCGCATGCTGCAGTGGCACCACAAGGCGGTCAGCCCGCCCGGGGACTGCCAGAGCGACCTGGAGTTCTTCCACCTGCTGGGCGAGAAGATCCGGGCCCGGCTGGCCGGCTCCACCGACGACCGGGACCGTCCGGTCCTCGACCTCACCTGGGACTACCCGCGCCTGCCCGACGGCGAGATCGACCCCGAGGCCGTGCTCAAGGAGATCAACGGCTACTTCCTCGAGGGCGAGAAGAAGGGCCAGCTGCTCAACACGTTCAACGAGATGCAGCCGGACGGCTCGACCAGCGGGGGCTGCTGGATCTACACCGGCGTCTACGCCGACGGGATCAACCAGGCCGCCCGCCGGATGCCGGGCCGCGAGCAGTCCTGGGTCGCCCCCGAGTGGGGCTGGGCCTGGCCGGCCAACCGGCGCACCCTCTACAACCGCGCCTCGGCCGACCCGGAGGGCAAGCCCTGGAGCGAGCGCAAGGCCTACGTCTGGTGGGACGAGGAGGCGCAGAAGTGGACCGGCCACGACGTCCCCGACTTCGAGGTCGGCAAGGCACCGTCCTACCGGCCGCCGGAGGGCGCGTCCGGTCCGGCCGCGCTGCGTGGTGACGACCCGTTCATCATGCAGGCGGACGGGAAGGGCTGGCTCTACGCACCGAGCGGGCTGCTGGACGGGCCGCTGCCGGAGCACTACGAGCCGCAGGAGTCCCCGGTCAGCAACCCGATGTCGCGGCAGCAGTCCAGCCCGACCCGGGAGGTGTTCCCGCGGGAGGACAACCTGCAGAACCCCTCCGGGGACGAGCCGGGAGCCGACCTGTACCCGTACGTGTTCACCACGTACCGGCTCACCGAGCACCACACGGCCGGCGGCATGAGCCGCTGGCAGTCGGTGCTGGCCGAGCTGCAGCCGGAGTTCTTCTGCGAGGTCTCCCCCGAGCTGGCCCGCGAGCGCGGGCTGACCAACAACGGGTGGGCGACGATCATCAGCGCCCGGACCGCGATCGAGGCCCGGGTGATGGTGACCGAGCGGATGGCCCCGCTGCGGATCGCCGGCCGCACGGTGCACCAGATCGGCCTGCCCTACCACTGGGGCGTCGGCAACGAGGCCCTGGTGACCGGTGACTCGGCGAACGACCTGTTCGGCGTGACGCTGGACTCCAACGTCCACATCCAGGAGACCAAGGTGGCCTCCTGCGACATCCAGCCCGGACGCCGGCCCCGCGGCCCCGCCCTGCTGGACTACGTGGCCGAGCACCGGGAGCGGGCGCACGTCACCACGCTCACCGGCAACCAGCAGCGGACACCCCCGGGCGGTGCTGGCGCCGAGCACGCCAGCGACAGCGCCTCGCACGGCACGTCCAGCAACCTGCAGGTCGGCGAGGGGCACGCCCCCGCCGGCCGCGACACCGACGCAGGACCCGACGGAGGAACCCGATGAGCCCGCACGAGCACGGTCACACCCCAGCCGGTGGTGCCGGTGACGTCGGCCGGCACGACGGGCACCTCGGCTTCGAGCAGGCGTTCACCTCCGCCGGGTCGGCCGGTCCGGCCGTCCGCGCCGGCTGGGACGAGCCGCCGGCCCGCAAGGGCTTCTTCACCGACACCTCGATCTGCATCGGCTGCAAGGCCTGCGAGGTGGCCTGCAAGGAGTGGAACGGGGTGCCGCAGGACGGCATCTACGAGCTCCTGGGCAGCTCCTACGACAACACCGGCCAGCTGGGCGCGAGCACCTGGCGCCACGTGGAGTTCATCGAGCAGCGCAAGCCGATGGCCGGCCTGGACACCGGCATCACCATCGGGGTGCCGGAGACCGCGCTCGGGCCCGACATCTCGCTCGCGGCCTCGGGCCACGCCTCGGAGGACGTACTGGGCTCGCTGGCCCGGGCGGTGCACGACAAGCCGCTGGTGGACCTCGGGATGCCGGCGTTCGACCTGCCGAGCGCCTCGCCCGACGCCGGCGAGCGGACCGACTTCCGCTGGCTGATGGCCTCCAACGTGTGCAAGCACTGCACCAACGCGGGCTGCCTCGACGTCTGCCCGACCGGGGCGCTGTTCCGGACCGAGTTCGGCACCGTGGTGGTCCAGGACGACATCTGCAACGGCTGCGGCTACTGCGTGGCCGGGTGCCCCTTCGGCGTCATCGACCGCCGGGTGGGTGAGAAGGGCGTCACCAAGAACGAGGGCATCGCCCAGAAGTGCACGCTGTGCTACGACCGGCTGAGCGAGAACCAGACGCCGGCCTGCGCCCAGGCCTGCCCCACCCAGTCCATCCAGTTCGGTGACGTGGACGAGCTGCGCGAGCGCGCCGAGAAGCGCGTCACCCAGCTGCAGGAGGCGGGGGTGATGAACGCCCAGCTCTACGCCGAGGACCCCGAGGGCGGGGTCGGCGGCGCCGGGGCGTTCTTCCTGCTGCTCGACGAGCCCGAGGTGTACGGCTTCCCGCCCGACCCGATCGTCACCACCGCCGACCTGCCCCGGATGTGGAAGCACGCCGGCCTGGCCGCGCTCGGCCTGGCGGCTGCGGCCGCGACCGTCTTCCTCGGGGCGCGGCGATGAGCCAGGGCGGCTACGAACGCGGTCAGCAGGAGGTCGGGAAGGCCTCCAACCCGGACCTGAACGCGGGCGGGCCGCCGCTGGCCGACGAGGCCGTCGGGGCCGTCCCGGGCTCAGCCGGGGGCGGCAGCGCCGACGCGACCGCCCGTCGCACCGCTGGCGGCGGACGTGGCACCGCCGGCGCACCGGGTGGCGACCAGAGCGTCGAGGACTTCCCCCGGCGCGGTGACGGCAGCCGGAAGCGGGAGGGCCGCGGGGCCCGGCGCAAGCGCCGGCGCGCCGAGGAGTCGATGGTCCCCGAGGCCGCCTTCACCTCCTACTACGGCCGGCCGGTGGTCAAGGCCGCCCCGTGGGAGACGGCGATCCCGCTCTACCTGTTCATGGGCGGCGTGGCCGGCGGCTCGTCGCTGCTCGCGGCCGGGGCCGACCTGTCCGGACGCCCCGCCCTGCGCCGCGGCGCGCGGATCGGCGCGACCGGGGCCATCACCATCAGCCTGGCCGCCCTGGTCGCCGACCTCGGCCGGCCGGAGCGCTTCCTGCACATGCTGCGGGTGTTCAAGCCGACGTCCCCGATGTCGGTGGGCACCTGGATCCTGACCGCCTACGGCCCGGGTGCCGTGGTCGCCGGCGCCGCCGAGGTGGCGAAGCTGCTGCCCGTCCGCTTCGGCGTGCTCAGCACCCTGCTGGACTGGGCCGCCCGGCCCGCCGGGCTGGCCGCGGCCGCGATCGCGCCCGGCGTGGCCTCCTACACCGCCGTCCTGCTGACCGACACCTCCACGCCGGCCTGGCACGACGCGCACCGCGAGCTCCCCTTCGTCTTCGTCTCCTCCGCGGCCGCGGCCTCCGCCGGTCTCGGCCTGCTGGTTGCGCCGCTGTGGGAGAACAACCCCGTCCGGCGGCTGGCTGTCCTCGGCGCGGTGGCCGAGCTGGCCGTCGAGCACCGGATGGAGAAGTCGATGGGCCTCTCGGCCGAGACGCTGCACCTCGGCACGCCCGGGAAGCTGATGCGGGCCAGCAAGATCCTCACCGCCGTGGGCGCCACCGGGGCCGTGCTGGTCGGCGGTCGCAGCCGGATCGGGGCGGCCCTGTCCGGGCTGGCCCTGCTGGCGGGCTCGGCCTGCACCCGCTTCGGCGTCTTCGAGGCGGGCCCTGCCTCGGTGCACGACCCCAAGTACACGATCGTCCCGCAGCGCGAGCGCCTGGACCGACGCCGGGCCGCGGCCGCCGCTGCCTCGGCCGAGGACCCCGTCGCCGCGGCGGGCGGCGAGGCCGCCACCAGCGGCACCACACCCGATGCCCTCCAGGAGAACCGATGAGCACCGCCGCCACCACCCCGTCGACCGCCGCCGGGACGGGCAACCCGACGCGGGGGCGCTGGGGTCTGGTCGTCGCCGCCCTGCTGCTGCAGCTGTCGCTGGGGGCGGTGTACGCCTGGAGCGTCTTCGGCTCCGCGCTGCAGAAGGCCGGCCCCTGGAAGCTGAGCAAGCCCGAGTCCACGCTGCCCTTCGAGGTGGCGATCGGGATGATCTTCATCGGCACCTACCTCGGCGGCCGCATCCAGGACCGGCGCGGGCCGCGCACCGTGGCCGTGATCGGCTCGGTCATCTACGGGATCGGCGTCATCGTCGCCTCCTTCGCCAAGGACGGCGACCACCTCGCGGTGCTGGTGATCGGCTACGGCGTGCTGGCCGGTTTCGGTCTCGGCCTCGCCTACATCGTGCCCATCGCCATGCTGCAGAAGTGGTTCCCCGACAAGCGCGGCCTGATCACCGGCCTCGCCGTCGGCGGCTTCGGCTTCGGTGCCGTCATCACCGCCCCCATCGCCCAGGCCCTGGTCCGGCGGACGCCCGACGAGCCCACCTCGGTGTTCCTGCCGCTGGGCATCGCCTACCTGGTGTTCTCGGTGGCCGGTTCGCTGTTCTTCCGCAACCCGCCGGCGGGCTACTCCGTCCCCGGCTACGTGCCCGCCACCACCGGCAAGGTGGTGGACAGCGGCCGTGACTACACCCAGGGCGAGGCCCTGAAGACCTGGCAGTGGTACGCCCTGGCCGCCATCCTGACCCTGGCCGTGCTGGCCGGCATCTCGTTCATCTCCCAGGCGGCGGCCAGCTTCGCCGACGTCGCCGGCTACTCGGCGCTGGCCGCAGCCAGCGCGGTCGGGCTCCTCGGGCTGTTCAACGGGGCGGGCCGGATCTTCTGGGCCGCGGTGTCCGGCCGGCTGGGCCGGATGCCCACCTTCATCGCCATCCTGGCCCTGGAGGGCATCTGCCTGCTGCTCCTCCCGCACGCCCACAACGGCGCCCTGTTCTTCGTGCTCTGCGCTGTGGTCTACCTCTGCTACGGCGGCGCCTTCGGCACCATGCCCGCCACCGCGGGTGACTTCTTCGGGGTCAAGAACGCCGGCGGCATCTACGGCCTGATGCTGATCGGCTGGAGCCTCGGCGGGGTGGTGGGACCGCTGATCGCCGCCGCCCTGATCGGCAGCGACAAGGACTACACGACCGCTTACACGACGATCGGCATCATCGCCCTGGTCGCGATCATCCTGCCGGTGATCACGCGGATGCCCCGCACACGTCGCGACGCCGCTGAGGGCGAGCTCGGCGGCGTCGCGACCCAGGGCGCCCAGCACTAGGCGGAGCCCCGGCGCCAGGCCCGGGCGCTCAGGCCCCGGCGTCGGGCGGGGACGCCTTCGCGGTCCTCGCCTTCTCCTTGGCGTTCGCTGCCCGGGTCCGGGCTGCCTTCTTGGCGGCGGCACTGCGCCTCCGCTTGGCCCGGGCCAGCTCGTCGAGGATCTTCTGCTCGGCGCGCTGCTGCCGCAGCCGGGCGTTCTCCTGCTGCTTGCGCTCCCGCTCGACGACCGCGGCGGAGCGGACCGGCCAGACGTACTCGATGTCGGCCGGCACGTCGGGGAAGCTCGCGCGGTAAAAGCCGGGATCCTTGCGGACCAGCGAGGACTGGTGGCTCTGCCGCACCTCGGGGTCGGCCAGCCAGGGCGGCAGCGCCCCGGCCTGCGCCAGCTCGGCCTCGCTGCGGATCTGCGGGATGCCGAAGGTGGCCAGGTCGGCGGCGATGGTGCCGGCACAGGTGTCGTCGAAGCCGCGCTCCAGCCAGACCTCGCACATGGTGATCCCGTAGCGGCCCAGCGCCTCCTCGTACCCCTTCCACATCAGCACGGCCGGGTGCTGGGACCAGGCGTAGCCAGGGACGGTCAGGGCGCGGACGATCTGGATCACCTCGACGCGCTGCTTGCCCAGCCGCTTGGTGTCCAGCGCGCGGGCCGAGGCCTCGAAGTCGGTGTACGGGACGAAGGTCTGCATCGGTTCCAGGATCTCGTGGTCGGCGGGTAGCAGCGGTGCCGGGGTCAGGCCGGCTGGCAGCGCGGGCAGGCGTAGGAGGTGCGGCCGTTGACCGTCGCCGTCACCACCGCCGTACCGCAGTCGTAGCAGGAGTCCTGCTTGTAGACGCGGCGGGAGTGCTCCTCCGCGACGTCGGTGCGGACGCCTCCCGGCGGGGCGTCGACGGTGACGATCCGACCGTCCGCCACGCCCTGGGCCATCATCGTCGCCAGCCGCGCCCACAGGGCGTCGAACTCGGCGTCGGTGACCTCGCGGGCGGGCCGCGCGGGCGCGATCCCCAGGGCGTGCAGGATCTCGGCCCGGAAGACGTTGCCGACCCCGGCCAGGACGCCCTGGTCCATCAGCGCGGCGCCGACCGGACCACGGAAGGCCTGCAGCCGACGGCGCGCCTCGGCCGGGTCGGCGTCCGGGCGCAGCGGGTCCGGCCCGAGCGTGGCCAGCAGGGCCGCCCGGCCCTCGGCGTCGAGCAGCTCGCAGGTGCTCGGGGCGATCAGGTCCCAGGCGACCTCGTCCCCGGGACCGGTCACCGCGGCGAGGCGCAGCCGGACCTGCTCCAGCCCGGGACCGGTGACGGGTGAGAAACGGAGGAACTTGCCCCGCATCCCCAGGTGCACGTGCACGTCGAGCTCGCCCCCCGGAGCCCCTCCGGCCGCTCCACCGGCCGGTCCGAGGGCCACCAGCAGGTGTTTGCCGTACGCCTCGACGCCGGTGACCGTGGCGCCGTCGACCGGCGCGGGGTCGACGCGGCCCTGGGGGGAGGTGGCCGCGACCTGGTGCCCGACGAGCTCGGCCAGCTGGCCGGCCAGCCGGTGGAGGCTGTGACCCTCGGGCACGTCAGGCGACGACGAGGCTGGTGTCGCCGGCCGCGACCACCTCACCGACCACGGGAGCGCCGGGGATCTCCCCGACCACCAGCAGCCCGCCGCTGGTCTGGGCGTCGGCCAGCAGCAGCAGCTCGTCCTCGCTGACCCGGGCGTCGAGGTGGGGCTGCACCCAGCCGAGGTTGCGCCGGGTCCCGCCGCTGACGTAGCCGTCGCGCAGGGCGTCCCGGGCACCGTCGAGGTAGGGCACGGCGGCCGCGTCGAGCCGGATGGTCACCCCGGAGGCGCGGGCCATCTTGTACGCGTGCCCGAGCAGGCCGAAGCCGGTGACGTCGGTGACGGCGCGGACGCCCGCGGCCAGCGCCGCCTCCGAGGCGGCCCGGTTCAGCCGCGTCATCAGCTCGATCGCCTGCGGGAAGACCTCCCCGGTGGCCTTGTGCCGGTTGTTGAGCACCCCGATGCCGAGCGGCTTGGTCAGGCTGACCGGCATGCCGACCTGCGCCGCGTCGTTGCGCAGCAGGAGGTCGGGGTCGGCGAGGCCGGTGACGGCCATGCCGTACTTCGGCTCCGGGTCGTCGATGCTCTGGCCGCCGGCCACGTGCACCTCGGCCTCGCGGCCGATGTCCATCCCACCGCGGAGCACCTCGCGGAGCAGCTCCAGCGGCAGCACGTCCCGGGGCCAGCCGACCAGGTTGAGCGCGACCAGCGGCCGGGCGCCCATGGCGTAGATGTCGGAGAGGGCGTTCGCCGCGGCGATCCGGCCGAAGTCGTACGCGTCGTCGACCACGGCGGTGAAGAAGTCGGTGGTGCTGACGACCGCCTGGCCGTCGGCGATCCGCACCACCGCTGCGTCGTCACCGGTCTCCAGCCCGACCACCAGGTCCGGCGAGGTCCAGGGCGTCAGGCCCCCGAGCATGTCCTCCAGGTCACCCGGCGGGATCTTGCAGGCGCAGCCACCCCCGTGGACGTACTGGGTCAGCCGGTAGGTGCTGGGCTCCGTCGCGAGGCTCATGGCGCCACTCTAGGCAGCGGGTCCGAGCGCCGGCCCGAGGTCTCGGCGCGCTCCGGCCCGGGGACGGGGACCTGCCGGTGCACCGCGACGAGGGGTAGCCCGTAGGCTCCGGCTCGGAGGCGTACAGGTGCCTGGTGGCCCTCCCGGTCTTCAAAACCGGTGAAGTCGAGCATCTCGGCTTGGCGGGTTCGATTCCCGTCCGCCTCCGCCAGCTCCGTCGCCGCGGCCGGCCGTCTCCCGGAGGCGCATACGATCGCAGGATGACGACGTCCGAGGTCGACCCCCGGCGCCTGGTCCCCCGCACCGACCGGGTGCTGGCCGACCCGCGGCTGCAGGCCGCCAGCCAGCGCTTCGGGACGGCGACGGTCAAGGACGTGGTGGTCGCGGCGCAGGCGCGGGCCCGCCGCGGCGAGATCGCCCCGGACGCGGTGGCCGACGCCGCCGTGGCCGCCCTGCCGACCTCGCTGACCACGGCCCGTCCGGTGCTGAACGCCACCGGGGTGGTGCTGCACACCAACCTCGGCCGGGCCCCGCTCTCCCCGGCCGCGGTGGCGGCCGTGGTCGGCTCGGCCGGCTACGCCGACGTCGAGTACGACCGGGAGACCGGTCAGCGGGCGCGGCGCGGTCGCGGCACCCTGGCCGCGCTGGCGCAGGCCGTGCCCGCCGCGGAGTCGGTCCTGGCGGTCAACAACGGCGCCGCCGCGCTGGTGCTGGCCACCACGGCGCTGGCCGCCGGCCGCGAGGTGGTGATCAGCCGGGGCGAGATGGTGGAGATCGGCGACGGCTTCCGACTCCCTGAGCTGATCGCCTCCACCGGCGCCCGGCTGCGCGAGGTCGGCACCACCAACCGCACCGCCGCCGGGGACTACGCGGCTGCGCTCGGCCCGGACACCGGCTGCATCCTCAAGGTCCACCCCAGCAACTTCCGGGTGGAGGGTTTCACCTCCTCGGTGTCGGTGCCCGAGCTGGCCCGGCTCGGCGTCCCCGTGGTGGTGGACATCGGCAGCGGCTTGCTGGCCCCGGACCCCCTGCTGCCCGAGGAGCCCGACGCCGACACCGCACTGCGGGGCGGGGCCGACGTGGTCACCGCCAGCGGCGACAAGCTGCTCGGCGGGCCGCAGGCCGGGCTGCTGCTGGGCCGCACCGAGGTGGTCGAGCGGCTGCGGCGGCACCCGTTGGCCCGGGCCCTCCGCGTCGACAAGCTCACCCTGGCCGCGCTGGAGGCCACCCTGCGCGGTCCCGTCACCCCGACCTGGGCGGCGCTGCGGGCCGACCCCGCCCTGCTGCGCACCCGGGCCGAGGCACTGGTCGCGCAGCTGGTCGAGGCCGGGGTCGACGCCGAGGTCGTCGCCTCCGACGGGGCCGTCGGCGGCGGCGGTGCACCGGGGCTGGGCCTGCCGGGCTGGGCGGTCGCCCTGCCCGAGTGGTGCGCGACCCCGCTGCGCCTCGGCGAGCCCGTCGTCGTCGGACGGGTCGAGCGCGGCCGCTGCCTGCTCGACCTGCGCTGCGTCCCCGCCGGGGCCGATGCGGCCCTGCTGGCCGCCGTCACCGCCGTCCTCCTGCCCGCGGCACCGCAGCCGGACGGTCGCTGACCGGTGCACGTCGTCGCCACCGCCGGCCACGTCGACCACGGCAAGTCGACCCTGGTCCGCGCCCTCACCGGCATGGAGCCCGACCGCTTCGCCGAGGAGAAGCGCCGCGGCATGACCATCGACCTCGGCTACGCCTGGACGACGCTGGCCGGCGCGGCGGGGTCGGCCGCGGAGACGCTGGCCTTCGTCGACGTGCCCGGGCACGAGCGGTTCATCGCCACCATGCTGGCCGGGCTCGGGCCCGCCCCCGCGGTGATGTTCGTGGTCGCCGCCGACGAGGGCTGGCGCCAGCAGTCCGAGGAGCACCTCGCCGCGGTGGACGCCCTCGGGCTGACCGACGGGCTGCTGGTGGTCACCCGCGCCGACCTCGCCGACCCCGGGCCGGCCACCGCGCAGGCGCAGGAGCGGATCGCGCGCTCCAGCCTGGGCCAGGTGCCCGCGGTGGCCGTCTCCGGACGCACCGGCGCCGGCCTGCCCGAGCTGCGGGCGGCGCTGCTGGCCCTGGTCGGCCGGCTGCCCGCGGCGGCGACCGGGGGCCGGGTCCGGCTCTGGGTCGACCGCTCCTTCACCATCCGCGGTGCCGGCACCGTGGTCACCGGCACCCTGGGCCGCGGCACCCTGCGGGTGGGTGACGCGCTGCAGCTGGGGAGCAGGACCGTCCGCGTCCGCGGCCTGCAGACCCTCGGGGTCGACCGGGACGAGGTGGCGGCGGTCGCCCGGGTGGCGGTCAACCTGCGCGGCGTCGAGGTCGAGGACGTCGGGCGTGGCGACGCCCTGCTCACCCCGGGCTCGTGGCCGACCACCACCACGGTGGACGCACGGCTGGCCCCGCACACCGGGGAGGTGGCCGACCTGCCCTCCGAGCTGGTGCTGCACGCGGGTACGGCGGCCGTCCCCGTCCACGTCCGTCCCCTCGGCGGCTCGACGGCCCGGCTGACCCTGCACCGGACGCTGCCGCTGGAGCCCGGTGACCGGCTGGTGCTGCGCGACCCCGGACGGCACGCGGTGGCGGCCGGCGCCGTCGTGCTGGACGCCGACCCCCCGGAGCTCCGCCGCCGGGGTGCGGCCGCGGCCCGGGCGTCCGTGCTGGACGCCGCCGAGCAGGCCGACCCGGCCGAGGTGCTGGCCGAGCAGGTCGAGCGTCGCGGGGCCATCCGCCGCGCCGAGCTCGCCGCGCTCGGCGTCGACGTCAGCGCCGACTCCGGGGTGCACGTGGTCGGGGAGTGGCTGGTCGACCGGGCCTGCTGGCAGTCCTGGCAGCAGGAGCTGGGCGCCGCCGTCGACGACCAGGCCCGGACGCACCCGCTGGACCCCCGGCTGAGCGTGGAGGCCGCGCGCCGCTCGGTCGGCGTACCCGACCGGGAGCTGCTGGTGGCCCTGGCCCTGGCCACCGGGCTGGAGCACGCTGACGGCCGGGTCGCGCGCCCAGGAGCGGCCGACGACCTGGGTCCGGCCGAGGCGGGGCTCGCCGCGCTGACCGCCCACCTGACTGCGGCACCGTTCCTGGCCCCCGAGCGTCCCGACCTCGACCGCTGGCGGCTGGGCGTGCCCGAGCTGGCGGCCGCCGAGCGGACCGGCCGGGTGGTCCGCCTGGCGCCCGACATGGTGCTGCTGCCCACCGGACCCGCCCAGGCCATGCGCGTCCTCGCCGGCCTGCCGCAGCCGTTCACCACCAGCGAGGCCCGGCAGGCCCTGGGCACCACCCGCCGGGTGGCCATCCCCCTGCTCGAGCACCTGGACCGCCGGGGCTGGACCGTGCGGCTCGACTCGGGCCACCGGAAGGTCAAGGGCCGCTGACCCTGCACCCCCTGGGTGCAGCCGCACCCGCACGAGGGGGTGCGTCCTCACCCTGGGGGTGCAGGGTCGTCGCGTTGTCCACAGATCTGCCTGCCCGAGGGTTCGGAGGCGGCTCGTCCTGCTGGGCTGGGGCCATGACCACGCCTCGGTCGATCCTGCTGGCTCGCGACCTCGTCGCGGACGGCTACCGCTACAGCGACCTCACCTCGCTCTCCCGTCACGGCGAGCTCCGCCACCTGCGACGTGGCGCCTACAGCCGCACGCCGGAGGCGGTCGACGAGGCCGGGGGGCACCGTGAGCTCGTCACCGCCACCCTGCCGCTGCTCGGACCGTCGGTGGTCAGCCACCTCTCGGCTGCGGTGCTGCACCAGCTACCGCTGCCCGCGGGTCGGCTCAACCTGGTCCAGGTGACCCAGCCGGGCGCCGGCTCAGGACGGCGCCGTGGCCACGTCCACCGCCATGCTGCTCCCCTCCAGCCGGACGAGGTCGTCGAGGTCGAGGGCATGCCGGTGACCAGCCTGGCCCGGACGGTCGTCGACCTGGGACGCTCCCTGCCCTTCGCCGACGCCGTGGCCGTCGCCGACGCAGCCCTGCGGCAGGGGCTCGACCCGGACGAGCTGGGCGCCGCACTCGCCCGCGCCACCCGTCGGTCCGGGGTGGCCGCCGCCCGCCGGGTGGTGAACTTCGCCGACGGCCGCAGCGAGTCCGCCGGTGAGTCGCACAGCCGGGTCGTGCTGCACGCCCTCGGCCTGGCGCCCTCCACCCTGCAGATGGAGGTGCACGGTCCCGGCGGCCGCTTGCTCGGCCGGTGCGACTTCGCCTGGGAGGAGCACCGCACGGTCGGGGAGTTCGACGGCTTCGTGAAGTACGGCCGGCTGCTGCGGCCGGGCCAGACCGTCGCCGACGTCGTCTACGCCGAGAAGCTGCGCGAGGACGCGCTGCGCGACGTGGGCTGGCAGGTGGTGCGGTGGCGCTGGAGCGACCTGCAGCGCGAGGTACTGCTGGCCGACCGGCTCACGCGCGCCTTCCGCCGAGGACGCTGACCCTGCACCCCGAGGGTGAGGATGCACCCCTACGAGAGGGTGCGGCTGCACCTTCAGGGTGCAGCGCCGTCGCAACGGGCCTCAGGTCAGGACGGTCAGCAGCCCGCCGGCGACCACGGCCACCGCGACGGTGGCGCCGGCGGCCGACAGCGTCACCCGCCAGCCCAGGGCCCGGCCGACCATCAGGATCGAGGGCAGGCTGAGCGCGGGCAGGGCCAACAGCAGGGCACCGAGGACACCGGCGCTGGCGCCGGCCGCGGCCAGGCCGAGGACGACGGGGATCTCCCCGCCGGTCGGCAGCACGAGCAGCATCCCGACCGCGCCGGCAACCAGCACCGCGAGGGCGCCACCGTGGCCGAGCGCGTGGCTGAGCGGCGGTCCGACCAGCCCGACCAGGAAGACGACCAGCAGGTACTCCGGCACCAGCACGACCGCGAGCCGGGCGAAGCTGCGCAGCAGCCGGCCGGGCAGCTGGGCCAGGGTGGGCTCGGGCTCCGGGTCGGCCAGCGCCGACTCCACCGCCGACGACGCCCCGCTGGGCAGGGCCGCCGACTCACGCCGGGAGGCCAGGTGGCCGAGCAGGGCACTGACCCCGACCACCAGCACCAGGCCGAGGGCCACCCGGACGGCGACCCAGGGCCAGGGCGCCAGCAGGGCGAGGAAGACGAGCACGGCCGGGTTCAGCACCGGGTTGCCGAGCCAGAAGGCCAGGGCCGCCGCGGTCGGCACCCCGGCGCGGCGCATCGTCACGGTCAGCGGGGCGCTGCAGCAGGTGCACATCATGCCGGGCAGCGCGGCGAGGCCGCCGGCCACCGACCCGCCCAGCGGGGTGGACCGGCCGAGCACCCGCAGCAGCCACCGACGCGGCACCAGCACGTTCACGCACGCCGAGATCACCAGCGCGACGAGCAGCGCCCGCCAGACGGCGTCGCTGTAGAGCAGGGTGAACCGCCAGGCGCGGACGAACGGGTTCAACCCCTCCCCGGCCAGCAGCAGCGACGTGCCCTTCCAGGCGCGCGACCCCGCGATCGTGACGGCGCGGTCGGTGTAGGGCAGCCACTTGGCCCACAGCAGACCGACCAGCGCCACCACCAGGGCCAGCCCGGCCAGGGCCAGCGGCCGCACCCGGCTGGTGCCCGGGACCGGGACCGGGCTGATCGTCGTGCTCATCTGCTGCTCCTCGTGACGGCGCCGCGCTCCAGGGTGCCCTGCGGTCCAGGACCCGGGACGACAGGGTGCCGGATCACGACGTCCAGGCGCGCCAGAGGCTGGCGTACTCCCCGTCCGCGGCGACCAGCTCGGCGTGACTGCCCAGCTCCGCGATCCGGCCGTCGATGACGACGGCGATCCGGTCCGCGTCGTGCGCGGTGTGCAACCGGTGGGCGATGGCCACCACCGTCCGGTCCTCCAGCAGCGCCGCCATCGAGCCCTCGAGGTGGCGGGCGGTCCGCGGGTCGATCAGCGAGGTCGCCTCGTCCAGCACCAGGGTGTGCGGGTCGGCCACGACCAGCCGGGCCAGGGCGATCTGCTGCGCCTGCGCCGGGGTCAGCTTCTGGTGGCCCGCGCCGAGCACCGTGTCGAGCCGGTCCGGCAGCCGCTGCACCCAGTCCCAGGCGTCCACCGTCCGCAGGGCCTCGACCACCGCCTCGTCGTCCGAGCCCTCCCGGGCCAGCACGATGTTGTCGCGGACGGTGCCGACGAAGACGTGGTGCTCCTGGGTGACCAGGGCGACCTGGGTCCGCATCACGTCGAGCGGCAGCTCGGTCAGCTCGACCCCGCCCACGGTCACCGAGCCGGTGCGCGGCCCGTTGATCCCGGCCAGCAGCCGGCCGAGCGTCGACTTGCCCGAGCCGCTCGGTCCGACCACGGCCAGCCGCTCGCCCGGCCGCAGGTCGAGGTCGACGCCGTGCAGCACGTCGTGGCCCTCGCGGTAGGCGAAGCGCAGGTCGGTGCCGCGCAGCCGGTCGTCCTGCGGCAGCGCGTCGCCGGCCTCGCGGTCCTGCGGCACCGTGGCGATGCCCAGCAGCCGCGCGGTGGAGGCGATGCCGACCTGCAGCCGGTCGACGTTGCGGATCAGCCGCTGCAGCGGCTCGACCAGGGACTGCACGTAGAGGGTGGCCGCGGTGATCTGGCCGAGGGTGACGTAGCCGTGCACGTAGCCCCAGGCGCCGACCAGCAGCACCATGACCAGCGGGGTGTCGAAGGCCAGGCCGAGGAAGCCGAAGAGCAGGTTGCGCAGCGCCATCGTGTAGCGCTCGGCCTGGGAGGAGACGGCGATGTCGTCGTCCCCGGTGTCGATCCGGGTGCGCTGCAGCCCGAGCGCCTCCACCGTCCGGGAGCCCTCGATCGTCTCGGTGAGGCTGGTGTTGATCTGGGAGTAGGTGCCGCCCTCGGTGATGTAGCCCTTGGGCGCGCGCTTGAGGTAGCGGCGCGAGGAGAACCACAGCAGCGGCATGCTGACCAGCAGCGGCAGCGAGAGCAGCGGGGAGTTCACCACCATGGCGGCGACGGTGAGCACCGTGGTCATCGCGGCGATGATCGCCTCGGGCACGCCGAAGCGGACGCTCTCGCTCATGGTGTTGACGTCGCGGGTGACCCGGGTGACCAGGTCGCCCGAGCTCGCGCTCTCCACCCGGCCGAGCGGCAGCCGCAGCACCGTGCGGACGATGTACTCCCGGGCCTCGGCGAGCAGGTCCTGGCCGAAGCGCACCGAGGTGCGGAGCGCGCAGAAGGTCAGGACGGCCTGGGCCACCACCACCCCCGCCACGGCGAGCGCCAGGCCGTCGAGGCGTTCGGCGAGGTCGCCGCCGGTGGCCACGGCGTCGATCAGCTCCCCGAGCAGCCGGGGCACGACCAGCCCCGCCAGCGCGGCCAGGGCGTGCAGCCCGAGCAGGGCGGTGACCAGGAACTTGCGGCTGCGGCACAGGTCGGCCAGGAAGGCCACGACGCGGGTCCGGTCGGCCACGGGCAGCGCCCGCTCCGGGCGCCGGGAGCCCACGAAGTACGCGTCGGCCCGCTGCTCGCGCAGCAGGTGCCGCGCCCGCCAGGCGCGGAGCCGCGTGCCGGGCGAGCCGGTCCGGGGCGGCAGCAGGGCCGCGGGCACGGCCGGTTCCTGCGGGTTCGAGCGCCACGTCTGCGCCGAGCCCTCGAGCTCGGCACGCAGGTCGGTCATCGCTCCCCCGGCCCGGCGTCGATCAGCGGAGCACCCTCGTGGGGCCCGTCGTGCACCCGCACGTCACCGTCCGGCGCCAGCGGGACGCCGTCGTCGGCGGCGGTGTCGTCACCCTCCTGGCCGCGGGTCACCACCCGCCGGTAGCCGGCGCTGGTGCGCAGCAGCTCCTCGTGAGTGCCGGTGGCCGTGACCGTGCCGGCGTCGAGGAAGGCGATCCGGTCGGCGTGGTGCAGCAGCAGCGGCGACGCCGTGGTGGCGATCGTCGTCCGCCCCCGGCGGTGCTGCGCCAGCCGGGCGGCGATGACGGCCTCGGTGTGGGCGTCCACCGCCGACGTCGGCTCGACCAGCACCAGCACGTCCGGGTCCATCGCCAGCGCCCGCGCCAGGACCAGCCGCTGCCGCTGGCCGCCGGACAGCCCGCGGCCGCGCTCGTCGATGCGACCCTGCCAGCCCCCGGGCAGGCTCTCGAAGACCTCCTCGGCGGCGGCGGTGTGCAGCGCGGCCTCGGCCTGCTCGCGGGTCAGCCGTCCGTGCGGGTCGACCAGGGACTGCAGGGTGCCGGCGAACACCAGGCCGGCCGCGTCGGAGACCAGGATCTTGCGCCGCACCTCCCGCACCGCCACGTCGGCGAGGTCGACCGACCCGAGGCTGACACCCCACCGCTGCTCGGCCAGCCGGCGGTCACGCTCCACGAGCTGCGCGCGCTCGGCCTGCTGCCGGGCCCGGGCCGCACGGGCGGCGCGGCCCTTGAGGCCCTCCACGTCCAGCGGCACCGGGTCGTGCTCGGCGGGCAGGTAGCGTCCCAGCCGGTCGGCGAGCGCGGCGGAGTCGTCGGGCAGCGCGGAGACCACGATGGTCAGCTCGCCGGGCCGGGCGGTGAAGCCGGACACGGAGTCGTGCAGCAGACCCTCCGCCGGCAGCCGCAGCGGCTCGGCCGGGGTCAGCCACGGGGGCTGCTGCTCCAGCACGGCGATCGCCTTGCGGGCCGAGACCAGGCAGCGCACCAGCTTCTGCGCGGACTGGAAGAACGTCTGGATGGGCCAGACCATGAACACGGCGTAGCCGAAGAAGCTGACCAGCTCGCCGACGCTCAGCCGGCCGCTGACCACCTGGCGCGCGCCCAGCCAGGTCAGGGCGACCAGGAACAGGCCGGAGAACAGCACGCTGGTGGCGTCCACCGCCCCCTGCCAGCGCCCCGCGGAGAGCCCGGCCTGCCGGGTCAGCCGGGACTGCGTCGCGTAGTTGCGGGCGAAGGTCTCCTCGCCGCCGATCCCGCGCAGGATGCGCAGGCCCGCGACGATGTCGGTGGCCAGGGAGGTCAGGTCGGAGGAGCGGCTGCGCTCCGCCACCTGGCGGCGCTGCAGGGGTCGCAGCAGCGGCAGGGCCATCGCCATGATCAACGGCGCGGCCACCAGGACCACGACGCCGAGCTGCCAGGAGGTGGAGAGCACCAGCCCCGCGATGACCAGGTAGGCCATCACCGCCCCGGCCAGGTTGGCCGTGATCTCGGTCAGGCCGCCGAACTGGTCGGAGTCGCCGGACGCGACGCTGAGCACCTCCCCGGTGGGCGTCCGCTGCGGCAGCACGTGCCCCATCTGGGTCACCTTGCGGGTGACCATCTTGATGGTCCCGTACATCGCCACCAGCCAGGCCCGGACGATCAGGGTGTGGCTGAGCACGCCCGCCACCGCGCCGACCAGCACCATCGCGAGCAGCACCAGCGACCACCAGCCGACCACCGAGAGCTGCCGTGGGGTGATGCCGTCGTCGATGATCCGGCCGACCACGTACGGTCCGACCGCCCCGGGCAGCCACTGGGCCACCGTGACCAGCGACAGCACCACCACCATGTCGCGCTGCTGGCGGAGCAGCCAGCGCAGGAAGCGGCCGGGGCTGCGGGTGTCGGGGCGCGAGAAGTCGCCACGGCTCGGCTGCCCGCCCGGCTCCTCGACCACGGGCGCGGGCACGACGGAGGCGCCCGGGCCGGACGGGCCGGCGGGGCGCTGGGCGACGGCGTCCAGGGTGTCCGGGACGTGCGGGGGGAAGTCGTGCATGACCGGCTCACTCTAGGCGGCGGCACTGACAGCCTCCACCGGTTTGCGCGGCCGGGGGGCGGTGCCCGGAGGACCACCGCGGCCGGCGGCGGGGCGGTGGTGTCAGCGGCCGCACCTAGGCTGGCGCCATGACTGAGCGTCGGACCACGGAGCAGGGCGCATGACCACCGAGCAGGGCAGCGGGAGCGGACCGGGCGAGGGCGGGCAGGCCGTCGCCGGCTCCACCGAGGACGGGCGCGTCTTCATCGTGTCGCCGCAGGCGATGGCGGTCGAGGGGCCGCCCGCCCCCCAGGTGGAGACCGGTGAGCCCACCGCGCGCTCGGTCACCGACATGGTCGAGCAGCCCGCCAAGGTGATGCGGATCGGCACCATGATCCGGCAGCTCCTCGAGGAGGTGAAGTCCGCGCCGCTCGACGAGGCCAGCCGGCAGCGGCTCGCCGGCATCCACGCCGCGTCGATCGACGAGCTCAAGGACGGGCTGGCACCGGAGCTGGTCGCCGAGCTGGAGCGCATCGCGCTGCCCTTCAGCGCCGAGGAGACCCCCACCGAGGCCGAGCTGCGGATCGCCCAGGCCCAGCTCGTCGGCTGGCTGGAGGGCCTGTTCCACGGCATCCAGACCGCGCTCTTCGCCCAGCAGATGGCCGCCCGAGCCCAGCTGGAGCAGATGCGCCGCGCGCTGCCCGCCGGGGGCGCCGGGCTGCCGGTGCCGCCCGAGGTCGGGCAGGGCAGCGGGGGCATGTACCTCTAGCCCGCTCCGCTCCTGAGGCTCCCGCTGTCCGCGGGAGACCCCGGGGGAACCGGATCGCCGTCGGTCGCGTCAGACCCGGGTCACCTCATCACGAGCCTCGGGAGCAGCACATGTCGACGTCCACGGTCACCGCCACCTCGCTCCGGGCCGCCCTGCCCGTCTGCGCCCGGCTCACCGAGGTCTTCCAGCACCCGCTGCTGGAGGAGCCGCCCACCAGCAGCGCCCGGACCGGCGAGCGCCGCCAGCACGGCGCCCTGGTCGCCGCGGCCGGCGCGGCGCGGCCTGCGCCAGCTGTCCGCTGGTCACCGACTGCCTGTACCGGGCGGTGGTCGAGCACGACGTGGCCGGTTTCGTCGCCGGCACCACCGCGCGGCAGCGCAGCGAGATCCGGCGCCGGCTCGGCGTCAGCGTCCGGCCGGAGGACCTGGACAGCCTCGCCGGCGTCGTCGGTGGCCGGCAGGTCGACCACGCGGAGGTGCTGCGTCTGCGGGCCGCGCACCCCGACGAGAGCCTCGAGGTGCTGGCCGGCCGCCTCGGCTGCTCGCTCTCCACCGTCAAGCGCCACCTGCGCCGCGAGCGCAGCACCCCGACCGACCCGGAGGCCCGCACCCCCCGCCCCGGGCTGCGGCAGGTCCTGGTCGCCGCGGCCGAGGTCACCACCTCGGGCAGGGCGTCGTCCCGCGCCGCCTGAGCCCGTCTACCGGGAGGTCCCCGACGAGGAGGACCCATGGACGCCGAGAGCAGCGAGTTCGCCCGCCCCCTACGCCAGCGCGATGGCGCAGCAGGCGGAGGAAGCGGAAGCCGGCGCGGGCCGGCTGTTCGAGGTCGGTCGGCTGGTCCAGGAACTCCTCGGCACCGTCGGGCCGGGCCGGGGGTCAGGCGGTGCGGCCCAGTCGGGCCAGCACGCGGGTGGTGCGGTCGGCGTCAGGGCGCGCGCTGACAGCGGGGCGGCAGATCCCCTCCATGTGCAGGGCCTCGCCGAAGCTGTCGGCCCCCTGCTCGATGCGGTCGAGCTCGGCGTCGGCCAGCTCGACCGGCAGGGCCGCGGCCCGGGCGAGGTCCCAGCGGTGGACGTACATGTCCCAGACGTAGAACTGCTGCAGCGTCTCCCCGACCGTCGTCGGGCCGAAGTGGCCGTCGTAGGCCCGCCGCACCAGCGCCTCGTCCGCGAGGGCGTGCAGGACCCCGGACGTGTGGTGGCGCCACCCGCCCGCCGGGTCCGCTGCCAGGTCGGGCGGGTCCCCGAGGTCGACGCCGTGCCCGTGGAGCATGTCGCGCTGCGTCGCGACCAGGTGCCCGACGACGTCGCGGGCGGTCCAGCCCTCGCACGGGGAGGGGGCGTCCCAGCGGCCGGGCAGGACGGCCTCCACGACGGCGGTCAGCGGGACGAGCGCCGCCTGGTACTGCTCAGCTGTGATCGTCATGGACCAGACGGTAGGTGCTGCGGCAGGCTGGGGCCTTGATCAAACCCGACAGCACCAGACCCGACAGCACCAGACCCGACAGCGGCCCGCTCCGCCCTGACCTGGTCGAGCGCGCGCACCTGAAAGACCCGCGCGACGCCTCGCACCAGATGCACCGCTACGCCCCGGCCCCCGACCTGAGCAGCCTGCTACGTCGTTTCTGGATCCCGGTCTGGTCCGTGCCGTCCGGGCAGGAGGCGCCCCAGAAGGTGCTGCAGCACCCGGTCTGCCTGGTGGTGGTCAGCGACGACTACGCCCGCTTCTACGGCGTCGTCTCGGGGCTGTCCACCACGACGCTGGTGGGCGAGGGCTGGGCCGTCGGGGTGATGCTCGCGCCGGCCGCCGGCTACCTCCTCGCCGGACCGGTCGAGGCCTTCACCAACCGGTACGTGCACCTGTCCGAGATCCTCGGGGCCGGCACCGGGGCCCTGGTGGAGCAGGTCCGGGCGGTGATGGCGGCGGGCCCGTACGACGTCGGCGCCCATCGGGCCGCCGTGGGCGCCGTCGAGGGCGTCCTGCGCCGCTTCCTCCCCGTCGACGACGAGGGTGAGCTGGTCAACGCGGTCGTGGCCCACGTCGAGGACCAGCCGGACGTGCTCCGGGTCGCGCAGGTGTGCGACCGGTTCGGGCTCAGCGAACGGGCGCTGCAGCGCCTGGTGCGACGTCGCCTCGGGCTGTCGCCCAAGTGGTTGATCCAGCGTCGGCGGTTGCAGGAAGGAGCCGAGCGGCTGCGCGCCGGTTCCTCGACACAGGTCGAGGTCGCCGCCGCCCTCGGCTACGCGGACCAGCCGCACTTCATCCGCGACTTCGCCCGCGTCGTCGGGATGACGCCAGGGCAGTTCGCGGCTCTGCACAGCGGGTGACCGCGGTCAGCGGCGCCCGCCCCGCGGCTGGTGCGCCCGGGCCCCGGCCCGACACCCCTGGGTGCGGAGCCGTCAGCCGAACCAGCGGCGGAGCTCGGCGACCGGACCACCGTCGGCGAACCGGTCGGTGACCGCGTCGGCGGCCGCCTGCACCTCCGCCGGGGCGTCGCCGATGGCCACCCCGCGTCCGGCCCAGCGCAGCATCTCGATGTCGTTGCGGCCGTCGCCGAAGGCCAGCACGTCCTCCGACGTCAGCCCGAGGCCGGCGACCACGGTGGCCAGGGCGGTCGCCTTGTCCACGCCGGCGGGGGCGATGTCCAGCCAGGCGCTCCAGCCGACGAAGTAGGTGACGCCGTGCAGCCCCAGGTGCTGAGCCAGGCCGAGGAAGTCCTCGGCCGAGCGGGTGGGGTCGCGCAGGATCACCCGCGTGACCGGCTGCGCGCCGAGCTGGGCGGTGTCCTGGATGACCATCTCCCCGGTGAGGTCCTCCTCGGGGAAGGGCTGGTTCAGCCGGTAGCCCCGCCCGACCTCCTCGACCGCGATCAGCGTGCCGGGGGCGAACTCCTCCACCCGGTCGATGACCTCGCGCGGGTCGAAGGTGATGGCCTGCACGATCTCCTCCGGCGGGTAGTGGACGATCACCGCGCCGTTGGAGCAGACCGAGGGACCGGGCGGCAGCCCGAGCTGGTCGACGAGGTCGCGGGTGCCGTGCCAGCTCCGTCCGGTGGACAGCACCACCGGGACGCCGGCCGCCACCACGGCGGCGATCGCCGCCCCGACCGCCGGCGGCAGGCCGCCGAAGCGGTCGACCACGGTGCCGTCGACGTCGAGCGCGACCAGCCGGGGACGCCACCCGGGCTCGGCAGAGATGCTCATCAGCGGGGGGTCAGCGCCTCTCGGCCGCCCAGGAACGGACGCAGGGCCGCCGGCAGCCGGACCGAGCCGTCGGCCTGCTGGTGGTTCTCCAGGATCATGATGATCGTCCGGGTCATCGCGCAGAGGGTGCCGTTCAGGGTGGCCACCGGCCCCATGCCCCCCTCGAAGCGGGCCCGCACGTTCAGCCGGCGGGCCTGGAACTCGGTGCAGTTCGAGGTCGAGGTGATCTCGCGGTAGCGGTCCTGGGTGGGCAGCCAGCCGTAGCAGTCGTACTTGCGCGCCGCGCTGAGCCCGAGGTCGCCGCCGGCCAGCTCGAGGACCTGGTAGGGGATCTCGAGGGCGTCGATGAACTCCTTCTCCCAGCCCAGCAGCCGCTGGTGCTCGGCCTCGGCATCCTCGGGCGCGCAGAAGACGAACATCTCGACCTTGTCGAACCAGTGCACCCGGAAGATGCCCCGGGTGTCCTTGCCGTACGAGCCGGCCTCGCGCCGGTAGCTCGGGCTGTAGCCGGCGTAGCGCAGCGGCAGGGAGCCGGCGTCCAGCACCTCGTCGGAGTGGTACGCGGCCAGCGGCACCTCGGCGGTGCCCACCAGGTAGAGGTCGTCCTCCTCGAGGTGGTAGACGTCCTGCGCCGCCTGGCCGAGGAACCCGGTGCCCGCCATGGCCGACGGCTTGACCAGGGCCGGCGGGATCATCGGGGTGAACCCGTTGCGGATGGCCAGGCCCATGGCCAGGTTGAGCAGGGCCAGCTCGAGCTCGGCCCCCTGGCCGGTCAGGTAGTAGAAGCGGGAGCCGGACACCTTGGCCCCGCGCTCCACGTCGATCGCCCCGAGCAGCTGGCCGAGCTCGAGGTGGTCACGGGGGGTGAAGCCCTCGGCCGCGAAGTCGCGCGGGGAGCCGTGGGTCTCGACCACCACGTAGTCGTCCTCACCGCCCGGCGGCACGTCGGGGAAGACCAGGTTGCCGACCTGATCGAGCAGCGCGTCGAAGCTCGCCACGGCGGCACCGGAGGTGGCGTCGGCCCGCTTCACCTCGTCAGCCAGCTCACGGGTGCGGCCCAGCAGCGCCGCCCGCTCGTCCCCGGACGCCTTGGCCACCTGCTTGCCCAGGCCCTTCTGCTCGGCGCGCAGCTCCTCGAAGCGGCTGATCGCACCGCGCCGGGCCTCGTCGGCCGCCAGCAGCTCGTCCACCAGGGCCTCCGACTCGCCCCGGGCCCGCTGGGAGGCGCGGACACGGTCGGGGTCGGAGCGGAGCACCTTGACGTCGATCACCGGCTCAGCCTAGCGATCGGGTCCCCCGCGACCGCCGTTCGCGGTCGGCGCAGGTGCCGCCGCCCTGAGATGATCAGCCGCATGGCCCGCCCAGCACTCCGACCCTCCGCCGTGGTCGCCGCTGCCCTGCTGCTGGTGCTGCTGGTGGTCTGGACCTGGCTGACCTTCCGCTGGGCGCCGCTGCAGGCCCTCGACCAGCGCGCCCTCCCGGCCCCGCTCGACCCGCTGTCCCCGCTCGCCCAGGTGGCGGCCGCGCTCGCCCTGGTCACCGAGCCGGTGCTGGCCTACGTCGCGCTGGTCTGCCTGGCCGCCTGGTCCGCCCGCCGGAAGCTGCGCCAGCTGGCCGTCGCCCTGCTGCTGATGGCCGTCCTCGGCTGGGCCGGCAGCGCGGTGGTCAAGGTCGTGGTGGCTCGGCCGCGCCCGGCCCAGGCCCTGGACCTGCTCACCTCCCACGGCTACGGCTACCCGTCCGGGCACCTGGTCGCGCTCACCGGCCTGGCCGTCGGCGTCGGAGCCCTGTTCGCGGTGACCCGGCGCAGCGTCCGCGCCCAGTTCGCCTGGCAGGTCGGCTCGGCGCTGGTGCTGCTGGTGGTCGCCATCGACCGCTGGCTCCTCGGCGCCCACCACGTCACCGACCTGGTCGCGGGTCTGCTGCAGGGCGGCCTGGCGGCGACCCTGGCCCTGATCATCGCCGGGGTGCGGGTCCCCGTGCCGCACGACCTGGTCACCGAGATCGTCCGCGCCCGCGCCCCCGAGGAGGGCGGTCCGCCGAAGCGCGCGGCGGTGATCTTCAACCCGTCGAAGGTCGTCGACTACGTGACCTTCCGCCGGCACGTGGAGTACGAGCTGCAGACGCGCGGCTGGTCGCGCCCGATCTGGCTGGAGACCACCGTCGACGACCCGGGGCGGGCGATGACCCGGCAGGCGGTGGACGAGCAGGTCGACCTCGTCCTGGGCGCGGGCGGCGACGGCACCATCCGGGTGATCTGCGCCGGGCTGGCGGGCACCGGCATCCCCTTCGGCCTGATCCCCTCCGGCACCGGCAACCTGCTCGCCCGCAACATCGGCATCCCGCTGGACCGCGCCGCCGCCCTGGACGTCGCCTTCGACGGCGTCGACAAGGGCGTGGACCTGGTGCAGATCCGGGTGGACGGCGGCGAGCCCGACCACTTCGCGGTGATGGGCGGCATCGGGATCGACGCGGTGATCATGGAGGGCACGAACGCCGACCTGAAGAAGGCCGTCGGCTCGGCCGCCTACTTCCTCTCGGCGGCCCAGAACGCCAACCACCCGGCGCTGCACGCCACCATCACCGTCGACGACGCCCCGCCGATCCGGCGCCGGGCGCACGTCATCGTGGTCGGCAACGTCGGCTACCTGCAGGCCAACATCCCGCTGATCCCGGACGCGAAGTACGACGACGGGCTGCTGGACGTGATGGTCGCGTCCCCGAAGTCGGCCCGCGACTGGGTGCGGATCACCACCCGGGTGCTGACCCGGCAGCGCCGCTCCGACGAGCAGCTCGACCGGCTGACCGGGCGCAAGGTCACCATCACCGTCGAGGAACGCGACCAGTACCAGCTCGACGGCGACACCGTCGGCGAGTGCGGCTCGCTGGTGGCGGAGGTGCAGCCCGGTGCTCTCACCCTGCGGGTGCCGCGCACCCTCAGCGCCTCCCGCGACCAGCCGTCGGACCCGCTCGAGCAGTCCCAGGAGCCGGAGATCGAGGGCGTGCACGCCTGAGCCGCGCCGCCGCAGCTGCGGTGGGCGACCCCTTGGCGGAGCCGGGGAGCGGTGCGCGCGGTCAGCCGCGCAGCCGCCGCAGCCAGCCGGCGGCCGCGGCGAAGTCGGCGTTGGCCGTGCCGGTGCGGATCACCGTCTGCTCCTGGTCGGCCCGCGGGTAGCTGCCCAGGAAGACCACGTCGGCGCAGATCCGGTGCAGCCCCATCAGGGCCTCGGCCACCCGGGCGTCGTCCAGGTGCCCTTCGGCGTCGACGGAGAAGCAGTAGTCGCCGAGCGTCCGCTTGGTGGGCCGGGACTCGATCCGGCACAGGTTGACCCCGCGGCCGGTGAACTGCTCGAGGATCTCCAGCAGGGCGCCGGGGTGGTCCTCGCGCAGGAACAGCACCATCGTGGTCTTGTCCGCGCCGGTGGCCGGGGCGACGGGACCGGGCCGGGAGACCAGCACGAAGCGGGTCACCGCGTCCGGGTTGTCGGCGATGCTCGTGGCCAGCGGGCTGAGCCGGTACATGTCCCCCGCGACCGCGGCGCAGATGGCCGCGTCGAAGCGGGACTGGGGGTCGGCCACCTCGGCGGCCGCACCGGCGGTGGAGCCGCTCTCGGTGACCACGGCCGCAGGCACGTGGTCGGACAGCCAGCCGCGGCACTGGGCCGCGGCGTGCGGGTGGGTGAGGACGGCCCGGACGTCGGCCAGCCGGGTCCCCGGCCGGGCCACGAGCGAGAACTGCACCGGCAGCAGCACCTCGCGGGTGATCACCAGCGGGTCGCCGTACGCGAGGTTGTCCAGCGTCGCGGAGACGCCACCCTCCACGGAGTTCTCGATCGGCACCAGGACGCCGGTGACCTCGCCCTCGCGGACGGCCGTCAGCGCCTGGCCGACGGTGGCGTACGGGATCGGCTCCCCCCGCTGCGCCGGCAGGGTCAGCAGCGCCTGGTGGGAGAAGGTCCCGGCAGGTCCGAGGTAGCCGTACTGGGCGGGCGGGACTCCGGGCACGGGCTCAGGATAGAGGTGCGGCCCGGCCCGGCCCGGCCCTCGCCACCGGGACGCCCCCCAGCGGGCGGTGAGACTGAGCACCGGCACCGCCCGACAGCCGGGTCGGCGTGCCCGCCGGGCTCCTCCGCGCTCACCCGGTCAGGACAGGGCGCCGGCACCGGTCGCGACGGCTGCTGCGTCCGGTCGCCCGACGGCTCGCCCGCCCCGCCCGCCGCGCCGGCCCAGGGGGACCGCCCGGGTGGCGCGGGCCAGGCCGGAGGCCGGCATGGCGACGTAGACCGACTCGGCCCGCTGCACGACGAAGGTCTCGTGCCAGATCCCGACGGCCCCCGGCACCTGCCGGGCGCGCCGGTTGAACGCCGTCCAGGCCGGCCGGTGCTGGGCAGCGGGGTCGGCGGCGTAGGCGCGGAGCTTCTCGGCGGAGTTCCAGTACTGCACCAGCACCGGCCCGCCCGCCCCGACGGCCAGCCGGTAGCCGAGCATCCCCGACTCCGGGTCGCCGCTGAGCTCGGCGAGCATCGCCGGCATGGCCCGGAAGACCGGCCACCACTGGTCGGGCCGCCACGGCCGGTTGAGGCGCATCCCGATCAGGAAGACGACCAGCTCGCCCTCGTGCTCGTGGGTCCACCGGCTCGGCGCGGTCCTCGGCATGGCATCTCCTCTGCTCCCACCCACCCAATTGGGTAGTGCTACTCCCCAATAATGGGGAGCGCTACTATCCAGTGTCAAGAGCGAGGAGGATGCCGTGCGGATCGCGGAGCTGTCCCGACGGGCCGAGGTGCCCGTCCCCACCGTCAAGTTCTACCTGCGCGAGGGGCTGCTTCCCGAGGGTGTGCGGACGTCGGCGACGCAGGCGCAGTACGCCGACGAGCACGTCGCGCGGCTCCGGCTCATCCGGGCGCTGATCGGTCCGGGCGGGCTGTCGCTGGCCGCGGTCCGGCAGGTGGTCGCGGCGATCGAGCAGCCACCGGCCACCACCCACGACCTGCTGGGGGCGGCCCTGGCCGCGGTGACCACGACCGAGCCGGTGGCGGACCACCAGCGGGTGCACGAGCTGCTGCGCGCCTGGGGCTGGCCGCCCGGCCCCGGACACTGCTCGCGCCACGAGGACCTCGCCGCCGCGCTGGCGGCGCTGGACGACGCCGGGTTCGAGCTGCCCGAGGAGGTCCTGGCCGCCCACGTCGAGCACGCGACGGCGATCGCGCGCGCGGAGGTGGACGCCATCCCCACCGACTCGGCCACCGCCGCCGTCCGCTACGTGGTGCTCGGCACCGTGCTGCTGGAGCCGGTCCTGCTGGCGCTGCGCCGCGTCGCCCACCAGGAGCTGTCGGCACGGCGGCCCGGCCAGGGTGGGCCATGATCGGGTGACCCGGCGCTGTCACTCCGTCACCCACCACCCGGCAGGAGGCCCCCGTGCTCGAGGACTTCATCGCCGGCCTGCCCAAGGCCGAGCTGCACGTCCACCAGGTCGGCTCGGCCTCGCCGCGGATCGTCGCGCAGCTGGCCGCCCGGCACCCCGGCCCGGTGCCCGCGGACGAGGCCGCGCTGGAGCGCTTCTTCGTCTTCGACGACTTCGCGCACTTCATCCGGATCTACCTCTCGGTGGTCGAGCTGGTGCGCACGCCCGAGGACGTCTCGATGCTGACCTACGAGGTGGCCCGCGACATGGCCGCCCACCAGATCCGCTACGCCGAGCTGACCGTCACGCCCTACCTCTCCGTGGGCCCGGACTGCCCGGTGGAGGCGTTCCTGGAAGCGATCGAGGACGCCCGGGTCGCCGCCGCCCGCGACCTCGGCGTCCGGCTGGCCTGGATCTTCGACACCCCCGCCGACTTCGGCCTGCCCGCCGCCGAGATGACCGTCTCGGCCGCGCTGGACCACGACGTGCCCGGCCTGGTGGGCTTCGGGATCGGCGGCTCCGAGCGCGGCCTCCCGCGCTCCATGTTCCGCGACCAGTTCGACCGGGCCCGGGCGGCCGGGCTGCACAGCGTCCCGCACGCGGGCGAGACGACCGGGCCCGAGACGGTCTGGGACGCGCTGCGGACGCTCGGGGCCGAGCGCATCGAGCACGGCATCACCGCCATGCAGGACCCGGAGCTGCTGGCCCACCTGGCCGCGACCGGGGTCACCCTCGACGTCTGCCCGAGCTCCAACGTCGCGCTGGGGGTGGTGCCGAACCTGGACGAGCACCCGCTCCGCGGCCTGGTGGACGCCGGCGTCCGGGTCAGCATCGGCACCGACGACCCGCCGATGTTCGGCACCGACCTGGACCGCGAGTACGCCGTCGCGGCCCGCCTGCTGGAGCTCGACGAGGACGGCGTCGCCGACCTGGCCCGGACGGCCGTCGCCTCGTCCTTCGCCCCACCGTCGGTGCAGGCCGAGCTGCAGGCCGAGATCAGCGCCTACGTCGAGAGCCGGCACCGGTCTGCGGGGTGACCACCGAGCGGGTGCGGGCACCGGCGCGGCCCGGCCGCTGGGCGGTCGCCCCGGCCGGCAGCGTGCTGGGCGCCTGGTCGGGCGCCGGGACGGCCGCGGTCGGGGACGGCGCCCGGAGGGGGAACAGCTCGGGGCGGTCCGGCCGCCGCCACCACAGCACCACCGCGAGCAGGACGGCGAACTGCACGAGCGGGGAGAGCGTGTCGCGGACCCGGTTGGCCGTCCAGTCAAGCGACGGTCCCACGTCGATGGCGCGGCCGGGGACGTAGGCCAGGGACAGCGGGGTGATCCGCAGCAGCATGATCTGGTCGAGCTTGGTGCCGGCCAGCACGGCCAGCGGCATCCAGGCGATCAGGTCGTACCAGCTGAGGGTGTACATCGAGGTGATCAGCCAGGCCACCGACAGCGTCAGCGCCGTCCGCAGGGCGATGGTCAGCGGGTCGCTGCGCAGGTCCGCACCCCGGGGCAGGCCGGGCGCAGCGGTCCAGGGCAGCGTCCGGGAGAGCATCCAGGCGATCACGACCAGCCCGCTGTAGGAGATGATCCCGACGACCAGCTTGGCGTCGAAGCCGGACATGAACAGGTCGAGGAACCGGAAGATGGGGTTCGCCCAGGAGCCGACCGACACGTAGCCGCCGTTGCGCAGCGCCTGGAAGAAGGCGGTCGGCTGCCAGACCACGTACGCCAGCCCCATCGGGATCGCCGTGCCGAGGCAGAGCAGCAGCGCCTTCTTCGGCTCCTTGCGGTAGGCCCAGAGCATGGCCAGGCCCCAGATGCCGATGCTCACCTTGGCGCAGCCGGCCAGGCCGATGCCGAGCCCGGCCAGGAAGGGCCACCGCCGCATCATCAGCAGCCCGCCCACGGCGAACACCACCGACAGGGCCTCGTTGTGGGCACCGGCGACCACGGCCCAGATCAGCACGGGGTTGGCGATGGTCAGCACCGCCGTCCGGGCCTGGCGCCGGGGGTCGCCCTTGGCCAGCAGGATGACGCCGGCGCAGGCGAGGATGAAGGGGACCACCGAGAACAGCTGCAGCCAGAACACGATGTCGTGCATGTTCACCCCGCCCAGCTTGTTGGCCAGCAGCTGGCTCCAGGAGGTGATCGGGCCGTAGACGCTCGGGGTGTCCTGCCAGGGCCGCTCCGTCCAGCGCAGCACGGGGTCGAACTGGCCGCGGAACACCTCGGCCGGGGTGATCTCGTACGGGTCGCGGCCGATGGTCTGCAGCCGCCCGTACGCGGCGTACATCAGCACGTCGGCCGAGGTCAGCGGGGGCACGGTGATGGTGACCAGGCTGAGCACGCTGCCCAGGGCGAAGATCCGTCGCGCCCGGGGCTTCCAGCCATCAGCCAGGGCCCGCAGCAGCACGAACAGCGCGACTGCGCCGACCACGATGGCCAGCCAGATCATCGCCGACACCACCCACTCACCGGGCACCAGCAGGCCCGTCGGCAGGTACCACGGCGGCAGCAGCGAGCGCCGCGGGCCGAGCGTCAGGGTCACCGCGGACGGGCCCAGGAAACCCGTGACGACGGTGATCACGGTGGCCGCGATGACGCCGGCCAGGCCGTAGCGGTGGTCGCGGTGCCACCGCGTCGGGCGGTAGGCCAGGGCGACCTTGGCCGGGTTGCCGCGCCGCCTGCTCCGGGTGCTGCTCACGACCGCCTCACCGCTCGCGCCCCCGCCGCTCGAACAGCCCCAGCCCCTTGTCGAGCAGACCGCCGACCCCCTGGCTGCGCAGCCCCGCCAGGCCGGTGGTGACCGACCCGCGGGCGGCGAGCGCGCGGCTGACGTCGCGCAGCTGGCGCGCCCGGTGCAGCTGGCCGGCCAGGTCCCGGCCGGTGGCGCGGTGCTGCAGCGCGACCTCGACCTCCTCGACCCGCAGGCCCGCCCGCAGCACGTCCACCGTCATCCCCACCTCGACGCCCCAGCCCGCGGCCAGCGGGCTGGCCAGCTCGAAGGCGCGCCGGGTCAGGCAGCGCTGGCCCGAGAGCGGGGCGCGGGGCGTCCAGCCGGTCAGCTCGGCGATGCCGCGGGCGGCGGTACCGACGACGAGGCCGAGGCCGCCCGCCGCCTCGCCGGTCTCGGTGGTCTGCTCGGGCAGCACGGCGATGGTCAGGTCGGCGCGGCCGCCCACCACGGGCGCCAGCAGCGGAGCGCAGCCGGCGGCCGAGCCGGCCAGGTCGGCGTCCAGCAGCAGCAGGGTGCCGCACTCGGGGCGTCCGTCGCGCTGCTCCAGGACGCCCAGCGCGTTCACCGCCGACTCCACGGCCGCCGCCTTGCCCCGGTTGCGCTGGTGGGTGACCACCGTGGCGCCGGCCGCGGCAGCGTGCTGACCGGTCGCGTCGCTGCTGCCGTCGTCGCAGACCAGCACCAGGTCCACCCCGGGCAGGCCGCGGGCGGCGGTCACCGTGGCCGCGATCCGCTGCTGCTCATCCTTGGCCGGGATGACGCAGGCGACACGCGCCAGGGCTGGGCTCACCGGGCCAGGCTACAGAGGTGCGGGGGGCTCGGCGGGGCTCTCGGGGAGCGGTCGGCGGATAGGGTCGCGCCATGACCCCGCCAGGCTCAGCCACCCCCGGTGTCCGGTCCGAGGTCGGCCGGCTGCGGACGGTCATGCTGCACCGCCCGGGGCCCGAGCTGAAGCGGCTGACGCCGCGGAACAACGACGAGCTGCTCTTCGACGGCCTGCCGTGGGTGGACCGCGCGCAGGAGGAGCACGACGCCTTCGCCGCGGTGCTGCGCAGCCGCGGGGTCGAGGTGCTCTACCTGAGCGAGCTGCTGACCCGGACGCTGCAGGACGCGGACGCGCGGGAGCAGGCGATCACCCTGACCCTGGCCGACCTGCGGCTCGGCGTGCGGCTCCGCCGCTACCTGCGCGACCTCGCCGCCGACCTCGACCCGGGCGACCTGGCCGGGGTGCTGACGGCAGGTCTGCGCAACGACGAGGTGGACGGGTCGGGCAGCCTGGTCGCCGCGCTGCTGCCGGACCAGGAGTTCCTGGTGCACCCGCTGCCCAACCTGCTGTTCACCCGCGACTCCAGCGTGTGGGTGCAGGACCGGGTGGCGGTCACCTCGCTGGCCATGCACGCCCGCCGCCGCGAGACCCAGCTCACCGAGCTGATCTACACCTTCCACCCGCGGTTCGCCGGCATCGAGCGCATCCACGGCTGGGGGCTGGAGCACCTCGAGGGCGGGGACGTGATGGCGCTGGCCGACGGGGTGCTGGCCGTCGGCGTGGGCGAGCGCACCACCCCCGCCGGGGCGGAGCGGCTGGCCAGGACGGTCTTCGACGAGGGCCTGGCCCACACCATCCTCGCCGTCCCCATCGACCAGGACCGGGCGACCATGCACCTGGACACCATCTGCACGATGGTCGACACCGACGCCGTGGTGATGTACCCCAACGTCGCCCACCGGCTGTCGGCACTGACCGTCCGGGCGGGCGACCACGGCGACCTGGACGTCGAGCCGCCGGCCCCGTTCCTGGAGGCGGCCGCGCGGGCGATGGGGATCGACCGGCTGCGGCTGATCGACACCGGCCTGGACCCGGTGACCGCCGAGCGCGAGCAGTGGGACGACGGCAACAACACCCTGGCCATCGAGCCGAAGGTGGCGGTGGCCTACGAGCGCAACGAGGAGACGAACTCCCGGCTGGCGGCCGCCGGCATCGAGGTGCTGGCCATCGCCGGCTCCGAGCTCGGCTCCGGTCGGGGCGGGCCCCGCTGCATGTCCTGCCCGATCAGCCGGGACTGAGCCGCACCGCTCCCCCGGGCTCGGGGAGCGGCCCCGCGACCGGCCCGGCCGCAGGGGCCGCTAGACGGAGGCGAGCACCCGGGTGTCCGCGGGGGCCTCGGCGAGGACCTGCCGGGCCACCTCGGGGTAATCGGTGGTGAAGCCGGTCACCCCGAGGTCGCGGCAGAAGCGCATGTCGGCAGCGCTGTTGACCGTCCAGGCGTGCACCTGGTTCCCCCGGGCGAGGGCCCGCCCCACGAAGCCGGGGTCCTCGTGCAGCAGGCTGAGCGAGGGGGCCACGACGTGCAGCCCCTCGGGCAGCACCCCGTCCCGCCACGGGCTGAGGTCGTGCTCGACGAGCAGGGTCCGCGGCACCGCCGGCAGCAGCCACCCCAACCGCTCCAGCGCGGCCAGGGAGAAGCTGATCAGCCGGACGGGCGAGCCGGCGAGGTCCCAGCCGACCGCGGTGAGCATCTCCGCGACCCGCTCCTCGATGTCGAGCGCGCGGGGGTTCGGGTGCTTGGTCTCGATGCTGACCGAGACGGGCACCCCGGCGAGCCGCGCCTCGGCCGTCATCGAGAGCAGCTCGGCCAGGGTCAGCATCTCCTGCTGGTCCGGGGACGGGTCGACCTGCAGCCAGGAGCCGAAGTCGATCTGCTTGAGCTGGGCCACCGTGAGGTCGAACACCCGCACGGGGCGCGCGGCCGTCCGGTTCAGGGTGAGGTCGTGCAGGCAGACCAGCTGGTCATCGGCGCTGAAGTGCACGTCGCACTCCAGGCCCAGCGGTGTGCCGGTACGCCCGGCCCACTCGATCGCTGCCCGGTAGGCAGCACGCGTCATCTCGGGGTACGTCGACGAGAGTCCCCGGTGCGCGAAGATCTGCGGCACATCTCAACCGTGGCACGCGACCGCGCCAGGAGGACAGATGACGCGTCACCAGAACTGTGACTAGCACCACACCGTCCTCCGGGCACGGCCTCCGGATCAGCTGGTGGGGCTGTCGGCCGACGCGATCTCGATCTCGGCGGTGGCCTGGATCAGGCTCAGCAGCTCCACGTCCAGGCCGGGGGCGAACTCTTCGCGCCGCTCGGGCGCGATGGTGATCGGCACGCCGCCGGCGGGCATCTGCGCGGTGCTGAGCTCGGTCCCGTCGTTGGACGGGGACGCGCCCCGGTACAGCTTCGCCGCCTGGCTCGCGTTCTCGGCGTCGAAGGTGTACTGGATGCTCTGCAGGCCCTGGTCGGTCAGCTTCTTGACCTCGGGGAAGGCCTCGGCGTTCGTCTTCGGGATCGGCAGCACCTTGCCCCAGTTCACCCCCAGGCTCTCCAGTGCCTTGGCGAAGGCGTTCTCGTGCGCCTGGTCGCGGACGATCAGGTAGGCGATGGTCGAGCGCGCCGCCTTGTTGTCCGTCATCTCGTAGATCCGGCACTTCTGCAGCCGGCCGGTGGACTCCAGCATCAGGTTGTACAGCAGGTCCAGCACGAGGTTGCCGGAGTTGTAGACGTAGGAGCCGCTCCACGGGTTGCCCACCGCGTCGACGGGCAGCGCCCCCTGCGCTCCGACCAGGAAGTGGTGGATGTTGCCGGTGTCCTTGGCGATGCTCAGCGGCGTCGCGCCCTTGGCGCCCGGCTTGTCCACCGGGTCGCTCTTCTTGCCCGAGTAGCCGGGCGCGCCGTCGAGCAGCCGCGCGATGGTGGTGCCGATCAGCTCGACGTGGCTGATCTCCTCGGTGCCGACGCCCTGCAGCAGGTCCTTGTAGGGCTGCGACGAGGGGTCGCCGCGGAAGTTCATCGACTGGAACAGGTACTGCATCATCGTGCGCATCTCGCCGAACTGGCCGCCGAGACCTTCCTGCAGGGCGTTCGCGGCGGCGGGATCCGGCTCGTCGACGGCGATCTCGTTGATCAGCTTCTGGATGTGGAGGTACACGTGCTTGCTCCTTGCTCGGGCGTGCTCGGGCGTGCGGCTGCGAGCGGCACCCCTGCTGGACCGCGCCCCCCCAGTGAAGCACCGGCACCTGCCGGCACCGGCAGGCGACCCCGTCCCGCCGGCGCCCCGGGCCTCGATCGGCCGCCGTCTCAGGCCTCGATCGGCCCAGCGCCTCAGGCCTCGATCGGCCCAGCGCCTCAGGCCTCGATCGGCCCGCCGCCGGCGGCCCAGCCGTGCACGCCGCCCTCGACGTTCAGCGCCTCGCGACCCTGGCCGCGCAGGTACTGCGTCACCCGGGCGGAGCGACCGCCCACGGCGCACACGCAGAGCACCTGGTCCCCGATCTCGGACAGGCGCATCACCACCTGGTCCATGGGCACGTGCAGCGACCCGGGGATGCGCCCGCTGGCCCACTCCTCGTCCGTGCGGACGTCGAGCAGGGTCCACCCTTGCGCCACCAGACCCCCGACTTCGGCGGCCTGGATGGTCGGCACGTCCCCAGAGTTCACAGCCCCACCCTAGCGAGGGCGGCGCCACCCGGGGGCGCGCGCGCTCGACGGCCCTACTTGAGGAGCCTGCTCATCCGGCGGTCGGCCAGCTTCTTGCCCCCGGTCTGGCAGGTGGGGCAGTACTGCAGGGACGAGTCGGCGAACGAGACCTCGGCGATGGTGTCCCCGCAGACGTCGCAGGTCTGGCCCGTCCGGCCGTGCACCCGCAGGCCGGACTTCTTCTCACCCTTGAGGTCCTTGGCCGCCAGCCCCGCGGCGCGGGCGATGGCCCCGGACAGCTCGTCCTTCAGCGCCCCGTACAGGGTGTCCAGCTCGGCCTCGGTCAGCGAGCTGGCCGGCTTGAAGGGGCTGAGCCGGGCGGCGTGCAGGATCTCGTCGGAGTAGGCGTTGCCGATGCCGGCGATGGTGCGCTGGTCCTTGAGGACGCCCTTGAGCTGGGCGCGGCCGGCGCGGCCGAGGATGGCGCGCAGCTCGTCGCGGTCGAAGTCGGGGGTCAGCGGGTCGGGACCGAGGGTGGCCACCATCGGGATCTGCATCGGGTCGGTGACCACGTAGATCGCGAGCTTGCGCTGCGTCCCGGCCTCGGTCAGGTCGAAGCCGGAGCCGTCGTCCAGCCGCACCCGCAGCGCCAGCGGTCCCTTGCCGGGCCGGACGGGGGTCTCGGGCAGGGTCTCCTTCCACCGCAGCCAGCCCGCGCGGGCCAGGTGGAAGACCAGGTGCAGCCCCTGGGCCGAGAGGTCGAGGAACTTGCCGTGCCGGGCGACGCCCTCGATCTCCAGGCCGTTCAGCGCCGACAGCGGCGGGTCGTAGGTCTTGAGCGCGCTGAACGCCGCCAGCTCCACCCGGGCGACCGCCCGGCCGACGCAGCGCTCGGTGAGGAAGTGCGCGAGGGACTCCACCTCCGGCATCTCTGGCATGAGCCATCCCTACCACGCGGCGGCGCTCCGCAGGGGCGGTCAGGTCCTCGGCACGGACCAGTCGGGCTCGGGCAGCGGCAGGGCCTGCGCGAGCAGCTCGAGGTAGTCCGGGCGGGGCACCTCGACCACCCCCAGCGTCTGCAGGTGCGGCGTGGCCCACTGCACGTCCAGCAGCCGGCCCGGCCGCTGGTCGGCGGTGAGGATCTGCACCAGGGCCACCAGCGCGACCTTGGACGCGTCCCGGCCGATGTCGGGGCGGTGGAACATCGACTCCCCGGCGAACAGCCCGCCCTGGCTCACCCCGTACAGCCCGCCCGCCAGCTCGCCGTCGGGCGTCCAGGCCTCCACCGAGTGCACGATCCCGTCGCGGTGCAGGCCCCGGTACACCTGGGCGATGTCGTCGTCGATCCAGCCACCGGGCCGGGTCGGGTCGCCGCAGCCGGCCAGCACGCCCTCGAAGTCGGAGTCGACGCGGATCTCGTAGCGGTGCACCATCTTGCGCAGCGACCGGGTGACCCGGAGCTGGTCCAGCGGCAGCACGGCCCGGTCCAGCGGCGACCACCAGCCCATCCGCCGGCCCCGCACCGGCATCGGGAACACCCCGCCGCGGTAGGCCGCCAGCACCAGCGCGGGTGTGAACTCCCGGCTGACGGCGATCAGGTCGTCCGGCCGCCACTGCTCCGGCGGACCGAACGGCGACTCGACCACCCGCCCAGTGTCGCGCCGGGGTCCTCCCGGGGTCGAGCCGGGGTGACGCAGCCCCCGCCCCGCCTCCACCGCACGTACGCTGAGCACGCCGGTGAGCCGGGCCGTGGCGCACACCGTGGTCAGGCGCCGGCACGGACGTCGGGCTCGAGCACGGCCGGCGGCGAGCGTCGGGAGGTCGGGCCGGGCCCGCTCTGCACGACCGAGCGAGCAGGACACGCTTTTCGTCCTGCGAGCGAGGGAGGAAGAGCGGGTCCGAGCGACCCGGCCGAGCGCGAGCCGCCCTGATGAGGAGGATGCAGATGCCGTCAGCCCAGGACGTGGGGAAGATGATCGCACGCGGGATCGGGCCGGTGGCCACCGCGGTGGCGCGCCCCCAGGCGGCCGGCGGCGTGCTGCGCCGGGTGCTGGAGGTGGCGATCGACGGCTACGGGAAGGTGCCCGGCGCGAAGGCCGCGGCCGCGCGGCAGCTGCAGCGCAAGGGCGGCTCGGTCGACGAGGCCGTGGACGCCCTGATCGACTTCCACGTCCGGCTGGCCTCCGCGCAGGGCTTCGTCACCAACCTGGGCGGGGTCGCGGCGCTGCCGGTCGCGGTGCCGGCGAACCTGACCGGCGTGGCCGTCGTGCAGGTGCGCATGGTGGCGGCCATCGCCCACCTGCGCGGCTACGACCTGGCCGACAACCGGGTCCGCACGGCCCTGGTGATGTGCCTGCTCGGCGGGGAGCAGGTGGTGAAGCTGATCAAGGAGGGCAAGCTGCCCACCTCCCCGATGGCCGTGGCCACCGCGCCGGTGTTCGACCCCGACCTCGACCAGCGCGTGGCCGAGGCGGTGGTCGCAGACCTCGCGGGGCGGATCGGCGGCAAGAACCTGGCCCTGGTGATGACCAAGCGCATCCCGCTGGTCGGCGGCGGCATCGGTGCGGTGATGGACGGGGCGGCCACCCACCAGATCGGCCGCTACGCCAAGTCCGAGCTGCCGCGCCGGCGCGCCCTGCACCGCTGACCCCCTGCACCGCTGACCCCCGGCAGCGCTGACCCCCGGCAGCGCTGACCGGCGGCGCCGCTGGCCGGTGGCCCCGTCGACCCGTCCCGGCGGGCCGACCGGCTCTCAGTGCGAGCCGGTGCGCGGCCGTCCGCTGGCGAACAGCCGGAACACCGGCAGCGGCGCGACCCGCATGAGCACCGAGAGCGGCACCCAGGGCCAGGCCGGCACGTAGGCCCGGGGCCGCTCCCGCTCGACCGCGTCGACGATGGCCGCCGTCCCGCGCTCCAGGCCGGCGGTGAAGATCTTGCCGGGCAGGCCCGCCGCCAGGGCCGTGTCCACGTAGCCCGGGTGGACGGCGGAGACCCGGATCGCGGTGCCGAGCAGGTCGGTCCGCAGCCCGTCGGCGAGCGCGGTGACCCCTGCCTTGCTGGCCGAGTAGGCGTTCATCGCCCCACCCATGCCGCGGACGGCGGACACCGACGAGATCACCACGAAGTGCCCGCGGCCGACGCCCCGGAAGTGCCGGAGCGCGGACTCGGCCTGGTTCAGCGTCCCCACGAAGTTGGTCAGCGCGGTGGCCCGGTTGCCCGCGGCCTGGCCGGTGCCGATCGGTCCGCCCTGGCCGGTGCCGGCGTTGGCGACCACCCGGTCGAGCCCGCCGAGCGCCGCGACCGCGTCGTCCACCACCTCCCCGACCGCCGCCGGGTCGGTGACGTCGAGCGGGTGGACGCTGACGGTGATCCCCGGGTGGGCGCTCAGCAGCTCCTCCCGGAGCCGCTCGAGCTCGTCGAGGCGGCGGGCCGCCAGCGCGAGGTCGCGGCCGTCCGCCGCCCAGCGGCGGGCCATCTCCGCGCCGAGCCCGGAGGAGGCACCGGTGATGAGGATGCGCTGGCGGCGAGGGGCAGGAGGCACACGCCGATCGTACGGGCGGGACGCGGGCCGGGACCTGCTGTGCGTCCAGTCACACTCCTTGCCACGTTGGGAAGGCTGCCATAAGTTAGGCGAGGCTCACCTCCGGTGGGCTGCCGGGTTCCCCGGCCCCGCGGCAGGCAGGACGGACATGCTGGCGAACTTCCTGATCGGGCTCCGCGAGGGCCTGGAGGCCGCCCTGGTCGTCAGCATCCTGGTCGCGTACCTGGTGAGGTCCGAGCGGCGGCACCTGCTGTCCCGGATCTGGCTCGGGGTGGTCGCCGCCGTCATCGCCTCGCTGGCCTTCGGCGCACTGCTGACCTTCGGTCCCCGCGGGCTCACCTTCCAGGCGCAGGAGCTGATCGGCGGGCTGCTCTCCGTCGTGGCCGTCGGGTTCGTCACCTGGATGATCTTCTGGATGGCCCGGGCCGCCCGCGGCATGGCCGGCGGTCTGCGGTCCTCGATCGACCGGGCCGCCGACGCCGGGCGCTGGTCGCTGACCGTGGTGGCGCTGCTCGCGGTGGGCCGCGAGGGCCTGGAGACGGCGCTGTTCCTCTGGGCGGCGACGCAGGTGGCCGCCCGCGACTCCGGCACCGCCACCCCGCTGGTGGGTGCCGCCCTCGGCATCGGCGTCGCCGTGCTGCTCGGCTACCTGATGTACCGCGGCGCGCTGCGGATCAACCTGACCCGCTTCTTCACCTGGACCGGCGCCTTCCTCATCGTCGTGGCCGCCGGCGTCCTCTCCTACGGCGTGCACGACCTGCAGGAGGCCCGCTTCCTGCCCGGCCTGAACACCTTCGCCTTCGACGTCTCGGCGACCGTCCCGCCCGGCTCCTGGTACGGGACGCTGCTGAAGGGCGTCTTCAACTTCTCCCCGGCCACCACGGTCCTGGAGGCCTCGGTCTGGCTGCTCTACGTGGTGCCGACCATGACGGTCTTCCTCCGCCAGGTGCTCGCCCGTCCGCACGCCCAGCCCCGGCCGGTCGCCCCGGTCCCCGTCTCCGCCGGAAGGACCACCTCGTGACCGGCCCGTCCCGCCCCCGGCCGACCGCCGCCCGCCGCCGCGCCGGGCTCGCCCTCACCGCGACGGGCGCCCTGCTCGCCCTGCCGCTGCTGAGCGCCTGCACCGACAACACCGCACCCGCGGGTGGTGACGACGGCGACCCGCGGGCGGTGACCGTCCAGGCCACCGACCAGGGCTGCTCGGTCTCCTCGGCGAGCGCCCCCTCGGGCAACCTGACCTTCTCGGTCACCAACGCCGGCACCAAGGTGACGGAGTTCTACCTGCTGGCCTCCGACGGGCTGCGGATCCTCGGCGAGGTCGAGAACATCGGCCCGGGGCTGTCCCGCGACCTGGTGCTGAGCGCGCCCCCCGGCTCCTACTTCACCGCCTGCAAGCCGGGCATGGTGGGCGAGGGCATCCGCTCCGCGTTCGCCGTCTCCGACTCCGGCGACTCCGCGGCGCCGAGTGGCACCGACGCCCAGCTGGTGGCCACGGCCAACAAGAACTACGCCGCCTACGTCAAGGACCAGACCGAGCAGCTGGTGGCCAAGACCGACGCGTTCGCCACCGCCTACGCCGCGGGCGACGACGCGAAGGCCCGCGACCTCTACCCGCGGGCCCGGGTGCACTGGGAGCGGATCGAGACCGTGGCCGAGTCCTTCGGCGACCTCGACCCGAAGATGGACCTGCGCGAGGCCGACCTGGAGGCCGGGCAGAAGTGGACCGGCTGGCACCGGATCGAGAAGGACCTGTGGCCGGCGCGGGCCAAGGGCTACACCCCGCTGACCACCGCCCAGCGCAAGACCTACGCCGCCGACCTGGTCCAGAACACGGCCACCCTGCAGGGCAAGGTCAAGACGTCGACCTTCACCGTCGACCAGATCGCCAACGGCAGCCGCGGGCTGCTGGACGAGGTCGCCACCGGCAAGGTCACCGGCGAGGAGGAGTACTGGTCGCGCACCGACCTGTGGGACTTCCAGGCCAACGTGGACGGCGCCCGGGTCGGCTTCGAGGGGCTGCGGCCGGTGGTGCAGCAGAAGGACCCGGCCCTGGACACCGAGATCGACGAGCGCTTCACCGCGCTGCAGGAACTGCTGGACCAGCACCGACGGGGCGCCGGGTTCGTCAGCTACGACGACCTGTCCACCGGCGAGGTCAAGCAGCTGTCCGACGCGGTCAACGCGCTGGCCGAGCCGCTGTCACGGCTGACCGCCGCGGTGGTCTGAGGTCGTGGCGATGACCGACCCGTCCACCCCCGACGTCCCGGGCACCGCGCAGCCCGCCACCCGTCGCAGGGCCCGCGACCGCGGCGTGTCCCGCCGTGGCGTGCTGGCCGGCGCGGGCGCCGGCGCGGTGGGCGTCGGGGCCGGGCTGGCCGGCGGGCTCGGGCTGGGCACGCGGGAGAGCTCAGCCGCGCAGCCGGCACCGGAGGCGCAGAGCCACCCCTTCTACGGCCAGCACCAGGCCGGGATCGTCACCCCCGCCCAGGACCGGCTGCACTTCGCCGCCTTCGACATGGTCTCCGAGGACCGCGCCGACCTCGTCTCGCTGCTGCAGGACTGGACGGTCGCCGCAGCCCGGATGACCCAGGGCCGCGACGCGGGCCCGTTCGGCGCGACCTCGGGCCCCTACGACGCCCCGCCGGACGACACGGGCGAGGCGCTGGGCCTGCCGCCGTCCCGGTTGACCATCACCGTCGGCCTCGGCCCGTCGCTGTTCACCGTGGGCGGCCACGACCGCTACGGCCTGGCCGGACGCCAGCCCGTCGCGCTGCGCCGGCTGCCGCACTTCCCCGGGGACAACCTGGAGGCCGAGCGCTCGGACGGCGACCTGTGCATCCAGGCCTGCTCCGACGACCCGCAGGTGGCGGTGCACGCCGTCCGCAACCTGGCCCGGATCGCCTTCGGGCGCGCGGCCCTGCGCTGGTCCCAGCTCGGCTTCGGCCGGACGTCCTCCACCTCGACCTCCCAGGCCACCGCCCGCAACCTGTTCGGGTTCAAGGACGGCACGATGAACCTCAAGGCCGAGGAGCCGTCGCTGCTCGACCAGCACGTCTGGGTGCCGCCGGGCGACGCGCGCTCGTCCTGGCTGACCGGTGGCTCGTACCTGGTGGCCCGGCGGATCAACATGACCATCGAGACCTGGGACCGGCAGCCGCTGCGGGAGCAGGAGCGGGTGATCGGCCGGAGCAAGGCCGAGGGTGCCCCGCTGTCCGGCGGGGCCGAGTTCACCCAGCCCGACTTCGCCCTCACCGGTCGCGCCGACCAGCCGCTGATCGCCCCGGAGGCCCACGTCCGGATGGTGCACCCGGACAACAACAACGGGGTGCAGATGCTGCGCCGCGGCTACAACTTCGTCGACGGCAGCAACGGCCTCGGGCGGATGGACGCCGGGCTGTTCTTCATCGCCTACGTGAAGGACCCCCGCACCCACTACATCCCCGTGCAGAACAAGATCGCCCGGGGCGACGGGCTGAGCGAGTACCTGCAGCACACCGGCTCGGCCCTCTTCGCCGTCCCGCCGGGCGCCCCCGAGGGCGGCTACCTCGGTCAGAGCCTCTTCGCCTCCTGAGCCCGACCGGAGCCGACCGACCGGCCGCCTCCGGGGCTCGGGGACGTGCGGCGCCCGTCCACCGGCCGAGCCGCTCCGAACCCAGACGGACGTCCGCGGAGCCCGCGGCGGCAGCCGGGGTCCCGACTACGATCGGGCGGAGGAGGTGGGCGATGGTGCGCGAGCAGACCGGGCCCGACGCCGCCTCCGAGCCCGACGCCACCTCCGGGTCCCGCACCCCCCGCGGGCAGGCGTTCCTGGCCTTCGCCGCCTCCCACCGCGACCTGCTGCGGGGGGTCGCCCTCCTGCTGGTGCCCGACGTGGCCCGGGCCGAGCGGCTGGCCTCCTCGGTGCTGGCCCGCCGCTACGGCGACCTCCGGAGCCGCGACCCGGTGACCACGGCCCTGGCCGAGCTCGTCCGTCCTGAGCCGCGCTTCTTCGACCCGCCCTGGGGACGACCCGGTCGGGTCGAGCTGGTCGACGGCACGACCGGTACCGCCGCGGGGACCGGGGCCGAGCCGTCGCCGGCGGCGGCGCTGCACCGGCTCCCGCCCGAGCAGCGCGCCGCCCTGGTCCTGGTGGTGCACGCCGGGCTGACCCCGGCCGCCGCCGGCGCCGTGCTGGGGAGCGACGCTGCAGCGGTGGCGGCCCTGGTGGCGCAGGCGTCGAACGCACTCACCGCCGGCCGCCCCGGGTACGACCGGCCGGGAGCACTCGGTGAGGAGCTGCGGGCACTGGTGGACGGGCGCCGAGCGCCCCGACCTCCCGGCGAGGCCGCCACCGAGGACCTGGCCCACGGCCGCCGGCTGGCCGGGCGCTCCCGCACCCAGCGGGGCGCGGCGCTGGTGGCGGCGGTCCTGGTGGCCGTGCTGGCCGTGGTCGCCCTGCAGCCGGGCGGACGGGACGCGGCGTCCGTCGCGCCGCCCGCCGTGGCGTCCGCGACGGCGGTGCCGAGCACGCCGCTGCCCGAGGGTGCCGTGGTCGCGCAGTGCGACGTCCGCCGGCCCGAGTGCCAGGCGACCGTGATGCGGCAGTGGCGGACCGAGATGTCGCGGGTGGTCGCCTCGCACCTGGACCCCGAGGGCATCTACTTCACCGGCTACAGCTTCTCCTACGACCCCCGCTACGACTCGCCGGGCTTCTGGGCCGGGCGGGGCGGCGCCCTGGGCCTGGAGCTGTTCCGGCTGAGCGGCGGGGCGACGGAGGTCTACCTGCAGGTGTCGACCACCTCGGCGGCCGCCGTGCGCTGCGGCCGCCTCACCGGGCAGCGCTGCGCGAGCCGCCGGATGATGGACGGCAACCGGTTCACGCTGAGCCCCAGCGTGGAGCTGCGGCCCGGCATCGAGGTGCAGTGCTGGGCCGACGTCGACCGGCTGGTCAGCGTGGTGGCCCGCAACACCACCCGCGGCAGAGCGCTCGACGTCACCGAGGCCGAGCTGCTGACGCTGGTCCAGGACCCGCGCCTGCGGCTGCCGGTGATCTGAGACTCAGACCAGGCCGGGAGCGGCTGCCGCGCCCGGTCGCGAGCGCCGGACGTGCGGGCGGTGGGCGTGCGGCCGGCGGGCGTGCGGCCGGGGGGCGCGGGGACGGGTGGGACGGGAGGCGGCGCCGACCTCCATCACCGTGGGGACCAGCGCCATCAGCGCGACGAGCGACATCCCGAGCAGCAGCCCGAGGGTGACCAGGAGTTCCATGCCTCGAGCCTGCCCGTTCCCGGTGTGGTGCGGATCGCCCTGGGGTGTGGGTCTGCTGTGCGCCGGCTACCACCCCGGTCCCGCCCGGGCCGGTCCCGGGTGGACCTGGGGTGGACGGGGCGGCACGGCGACACGGGGGCAGGGGACACGGGGGCAGGGGACACGGGGGCAGGGGACGCGGG
>Ga0210040_10000407_pt1 | contig 72800 bp, 53 predicted proteins | sample CryGeyCG12114_NA_FD_185462 | JGI IMG/M metagenome (GOLD analysis project Ga0210040, IMG submission 185462) | Groundwater microbial communities from aquifer - Crystal Geyser CG19_WC_8/21/14_NA (SPAdes) (version 2) | ecosystem: Environmental > Aquatic > Deep subsurface > Groundwater | place: USA...
AACCCTCACGGGTAACGCCCTTGCGGCTTGCTAATCGGCTTCACCAACTTGCCGATAAGGGATTTGCACCCGCTGGATAATCTGAGTATATTCATTCCAGAATATAGCTTGCGCCATGCTGGGCGCGCACACTGCAAAAAGCTTATGGCGGGTGAAGTGGTTATTTAGGGTTTTCTGCATTTATTAAACTTCATCCCAGACAGACAGGAAAGGGCTTTTAAAACCGCCACAAGCCATATGCCAAACGTTGTGAAGCATTTACTTACAACCGACAGAATCAAGCAGCTTTATGAAATTGCTTCCTCATGAAAATGCTCCGAGATAACTGAAGCGAAATTTTACCGGGCATGAGGTATTTACCGTAAGAGGGAAAAAGCGAAACGGAAAGCTTAGCGGAGAATAAAAGCTACCGCGCCGCCTGCTCAAATTTATAAAGACTTCTCCCCGTGCAATCTCCCGCACAATTTTTGTATAAGTTTGTATAAGAAAGTATGGCAACGGCAATCTGTCCCTGCCGCTACATCGTTAGTAAAACAACCTTACGAACTCTTTATGCTTAAGCAATTCATACTTATACTTGCCTTTGCAACCTTTTTGCTGCCTGGTTGCCAGGGCCAGAGTAAACCGCTCCCGGCAGACCAAAAGCAGGCCACTGCGCAGGCACAGCTTCCCCGGAACCCATATTACTCCCGCACCGATACCACAAAGCTGGTGTTGCCAGATGCGACCTGGAAAAAGATATTGCCAAACGACGTATACCAAATAGCGCGCGGCAAAGCGACAGAACGGGCATTTACCGGAAAATACTGGAACGCCACGGGCGTCGGTACCTACTATTGTGCCGCCTGCGGCAATGCCTTGTTCCGCTCAGATGCCAAGTTTGCGAGCGAGTGTGGCTGGCCGAGTTTCTTTGAACCTATCCGGAAAAACGGCGTTATCTACCAGCCTGATCATTCGCATGGCATGGACCGAACCGAAGTGTTGTGCGGCCGATGCGAAGGGCACCTGGGCCACTTATTCGACGACGGGCCACCACCCACCGGCAAGCGTTTCTGCATGAACTCGCTGGTGCTTGATTTTGAACCCGGCAAACCATTCGGCTTTTAATATAATATCTCCGCAGCGCATTAACCACTTGCCGCCGCAGACAGTGCCTGTCCCGGTAAATGGCCTGTGCTATACTTAAAGTTGTGTGCCGGGCAAATATCGCCGGCAGCGTATCAGCAGAATTCGCTATTTTTGCACCTATGGCAGAAGAACAGAAAAACAACCCGCTGCACGGCAAAACGCTGCAAGCGATACTGGAGTATCTGGTAGATTATTATGGCTGGGAGCACTTGGGGCACAAAATAAACATCAACTGTTTTAACCAGGACCCAAGTATAAAATCGAGCCTGACATTTTTGCGGAAAACACCGTGGGCGCGCCAGAAAGTGGAAGATTTATACATAAAAACCATTCGATGACACAAACGGGCTAACCGGCGGCAACCGCTGGTTAGCCCGTTTCCGATCCTGCGGATTTATACTTACCTTCCTTCCATGGAAAAGCATGGTTGCCTCACCTCACGCCGCTTCTGTTTACAGATGAAAGTCATTACGGTCTGCGCCCGTTTTCGGCAGCAAGCTTTTCAACTTGTATGATGAAACTGTAGTGGCATGTGTAGCAGTTTTTCGTTTAATTTGACAAATTCCCGTACATTAATCCAAAACGCTTCCAACCGATGCCGCTACCAAAGCTTCTATACCTTGTGTTGTTATTTTTGCTAAGCACCTGCTTTTATAGCTGCACCACTTTCAGGCAATCCCAAACCTACGACCTGCTGCTAACGCACGCCAATGTGGTGGATGTGGAACAAGGCCGGGTGTTGAAAAATAAAACGGTCGTGATCGACAAAGGCATTATTCGGGAGATAGTTGATGCCGGTGAAGCTAAAAAGTATAATGCCGCCACTACCCTGGAGGCAAAAGGCAAATACCTGATTCCGGGCCTCTGGGACAACCACGTGCACCTGCGTGGCGGTGCGGCGCTGGAAACCGAAACCAGGAACCTGCTCCCGCTCTTCATTGCCAACGGCATTACGACTGTGCGCGACGCGGGCGGCGATTTGTACCCGGCTGTACGGGAGTGGCGGCAGCAGATAGAGGCCGGCAAGATGGCAGGCCCCCACATTATTTCGGCAGGGCCCAAGCTGGATGGCCCCAACCCGACCTGGGCAGGTTCTATTGAAGTGGCTACCGTGGCCGAAGTGCCTGCCGCCCTCGATTCGCTGCAAAAACTGGGCGTAGACTTTGTGAAGATCTATGAGAGTACCATTTCGGGAGATGTTTTCCTGGCGATTATAAAGGAAGCGGAGGCAAGAGGCATGCTCACGGCGGGGCACATGCCTTTCACGGCCAAACTCGGTGATGCCATCGACAACGGCTTTGATATAACGGAGCATTTATACTATACTTTTAAAGCCGGCTCTCCTCAGGAAGACAGCATCACCAGCGTTATCCGGGCAGGTGCCCAAACCGATAAACCCGTTGGCTTTTACACCGCGCTTCACTGGCTTTATGATACCTATGATCCGGCTACGGCACAACAGATTTTCCGGAAAATGGCCGCGCACCACACCGCCGTTACGCCTACTTTATACATCAGCCGCGTGCTCAACAACCTGCAGCAGGCCGATCACAGCCACGACGATTACCTGGCTTACATAGGTGATGGCATTATTAAAACTTACGACGGCAGAATCAATAGCGCCAAACGGCAATCGCCGGAAGGCGTACAATTTGCGCGAGACCTGAATGCGAAGTTTCATAGTATGATTCCGGCTATGCAGGCGGCTGGCGTAACCATTCTGGCTGGCTCGGATGCGGGGGCTTTCAACTCTTATGTATACCCCGGTCCGTCGCTGCACAAGGAACTGGAACTGCTGCAGGAGGCCGGCCTCACCCCTGCTCAGGCTTTGCGGACTGCTACCATTAATGGCGCAAACGTAATGGGCAAAGCGGATAAGTATGGCACTGTTGCTGCCGGAAAAACAGCCGACCTGGTACTGCTGGACAAGAACCCCCTGGAGGATATCCGGAACACCCAAGCCATACATGCCGTAATTTTCGATGGCAAAGTATATACTTCCGTAGAAGTGAAGCAGCTGCTGGAGTGGCTGAAAAAGTAAGGAAGCAGGCTAACAATTTTTAGCGGTCGTGCTACTTGTATCGCTTTACCTGATATCAATGTAGCTACATTATTTTTGATGTAAAATTTGCTTTTGTCAGTTCCGGCTACGACCTTTGTATCCGAAAAGTCAATTACCCTCACACCGTAGTTGATTTATAAAGAAGAAGGGAGAGAACAGGCTCTGTGAACTTCTAGCAACCAGTTAACAAAACCAGGTGCTACATCCTGCCTAAATCGTTTAGGGCATATAAATTAGCAAAAATGAAAAACACAGCTTTATTTCTTTCTGCCGCCCCGGCAGCCTTATGTAACCGAATTTTCATCGGCAACATACCTGCTTACACCACCTTAACATACTGTTGTTGTTGCTAAACCCTGCTGCTTTAGCTGTAGGCTGACGGTTTGTGATTTATCCTCCTTTCAGGCTTGATTAACACCTAACTCCGCAACTAACGAATAGCTAATGTTGTTTGTACCTGTACAAATGCAGCCTTGTTTTGCTAAGCCCTCTGCTCCATACTTTCAGTTGTGCTGAAGGCCCCGGTTTCCTTTTAAAGTATAAAATTCAAACGGCGTATACAGCCGCGATTTTTAACATATTCCTTTCTATACGCAAACACAAAAATTAATCTTATGTCGACTTATTCATCTGAAAAACCCATAGCTATTTTTCATGAGCACCCGGACTGGTTTCGTCCGCTGTTTAACGAACTGGATGCCCGCGGCATCGCTTACGAGCGCCTGAACGCCGCCGCTCATACTTACGATCCGGCGCAACAAGAGGTGCCTTACAGCCTGTTCTTCAACCGCATGAGCCCGTCGGCTTACCTGCGCAACAACGAGAACGGCATCTTTTATACACTAAGTTTGCTGGCATACCTCGAGTCAACGGATGTGCCGGTGGTAAACGGCTACAAAGCGTTTCAATATGAAACCTCCAAAGCAATGCAAATCACGCTGCTCGAAAAGCTGGGCCTGCCTTACCCGAAAGCCCGCATCATCAACCATGCCTCACAGGCAGTAAAAGCCTCGGAAGGTTTGCGTTTTCCGGTGGTGGTAAAGGCCAACATTGGCGGCAGCGGCGCCGGTATTGTGCGGTATGATTCTGTGGAAGAACTGGCACAAGCAGTAGCTGCCGACGAGGTGAAACTCGGCATCGACCACACTGCTCTGGTTCAGGAATACATTCAGGCCCGCGACGGCCATATTACGCGTGTAGAAACCCTAGGTGGCAAGTACCTGTACGGCATCAACGTGTATACTTCCGGCGAAAGCTTCAACCTATGTCCTGCCGACATCTGCCAGACCACCAACGGCAAGGAGCTTGCCCGCAATGCCTGCGCCCTAGATGCACCTAAAAACGGCATGCGCGTGGAGGCTTACACGCCGCCACAGGAAGTAATCGACAACATTGAGCGCATCATGCAGGAAGCCGGAATTGACGTAGGCGGTATCGAGTACATGGTAGACGACCGCGACGGCCAGATTTACTACTACGACATCAACGCACTGTCTAACTTTGTGGCGGATGCCGTGAATGTGATTGGATTTAATCCGCACGTGCGTCTGGTGGATTTTCTGGAGAAGAAAGCGCAACTTAAACTACAGGAAGTATAGATATGGAGTTTGGATATTGGTTACCCGTTTTTGGAGGCTGGCTCCGCAACATTCCAGATGAGGGTATGGATACCTCCTGGAGCTACATTAAAAAGCTGGCGCAAAAGAGCGAGGACTGGGGCTATAGCTTGTCCCTGATTGCGGAGCTATACTTAAACGACATCAAAGGCCAGGGGGCGCCTGCTTTGGATGCCTGGTCTACGGCAGCGGCCCTGGCAGCTGTTACCGAACAACTGGAGATAATGGTAGCCGTACGCCCCACCTTCCACAACCCGGCGCTGCTGGCCAAACAAGCCGCCAACATCGATCTGATCAGTAACGGCCGCCTATCGCTAAATGTGGTGTCGAGCTGGTGGCGCGATGAAGCGACCAAGTATGGCATTCAGTTTGAGCAGCACGACGACCGCTACGCCCGCACCAGCGAGTGGCTGGACATTGTAACCAGCGTTTGGGAGCGCGACCACGTAACGTACAACGGCAAATACTATAAAGTAGAAGATAACGTGCTGCAGCCCAAACCTGCCAAAAAGCCTTTTATTTATGCCGGAGGCGAGTCGGAAGCAGCCAAAACGATGATCACCACGCAGTGCGACGGTTACGTGATGCACGGCGATACGCCGGAGAAAACCGGGGAACGTATTGCCGATATGCGCCGCCGCCGCGAGGCATTAGACCTGCCGCCGATGAAGTTTGGCGTAGCAGCCTACAGCATTGTGCGTGACTCGGAGGCAGAAGTAAAAAAAGAACTAGACCGCATCACCAACGTGCAGGCCTCAGCCGCCGGCTACGATAATTATCAGCAATGGCTAGCTGGCACACAGCTGGAACAGCAGGTATCGCTGCAGGATTATTCGGTATCGAACCGCGGTCTACGCACCGGCCTGGCAGGCACACCTGCCCAGATTCAGGATCGCATTGCCGCATTTGAAGCAGTAGGTGTGGATTTCTTCCTGCTGCAGTGTAGTCCGCAATTGGAGGAGATGGAGCGTTTCTCAGATTCTGTGATAAAAGCGTTCTCTGCTGAAAAACAACAAACGGCTTAACAAGCAGACAATCATAATACCTAAACTAACCTGAACCCCGCTGCCCCAAAGCTGCGGGGTTCTTTTTGTCCATATAAACTAGCACTGCTTGCTTTTAACATCAGATACATAGTTTCGTTACATTTTAAAAAGCATTGTACTTAGTATATCTACGTCACTACTTCATAGTTGCACTACCAGGGCAACCCGCCGGAATCTTACAAGCTCTATAAATTCAAGTCTGAAAAATAAGTATAAAAGAAAAGCCCTTCTAATTATTAGAAGGGCTTTTCTTTTATACTTATTTTAACGTGAACTCGGGAATTAAGCATTAATTCTGGCAGGTTTAAACTTTTTGTTTTTCTGGCCGAGGAAGGTGTAGGCGGTAAGTCCGGATAGGATGTGGACCAGGACGTTTAGTGGATTTCGATGGCGGGTATGGTCAATATCGCAGACGCTCATGAGTATGTCATTGACTGCTTCAATACTTCCTCTTTTCATCAGCTTTAGCTTGTCAGAGAGCGACAGGAGCATGTTTTTCATGTTCTTCCTGACTTTGCTTACCAGGTGCAGCCCTTTTTCGAGCAGCTCTTCGAGCATGGCTGTTAAGTAGCCTTTGTCCCCGTAGCACTTGCCCTTGAGGCCCGCGAGCATGCGGGAGAGCACCTGCCTGTTGTTATCTGCTACATTGGCTGGTGTGATAAGGAACCATACCAGCTGCAAGTGCTCCTTTGTCACCAGGTGCAGCTTTAGGCCAAAGAACCAGCCGGTGGAGGATTTGCCTCTCTGGGCAACGCCATCGAAGACACAGTGCTGGTGAATCCTGCGGTTATCGCAGACGGGCAGCTTCTTTGAGTCGATGTAGTAGTGGCCGGTGCGGGCAGAGAGGCTGCAGCGGTACTGGGCCAGGAGCAAGGCATGGAAGCAGGCCTGACGGGAAAGTGAGAGGAACTGGGTGTAGGAGACGGCTCTGGGGAAGTAGCTGTGCAGCTCCCCCAGAATCAAACGCCGGTAAAAATACTCAAAGCACTTGAAGCCCGAGAGGTGGTAGAGCACCAGGATGGTGAGTACTTCACTCTCAGAAAGAGATGGCTTTCTGCCTGCACAAGGCCGCAGGAACAGTCCTTTTGGAAGCGGATGGGTAGCAAGATAGGCAGAAACTTCTTTGCAGAAATCATCAATGAAGCAGAACACTTCCACAACTTTACTAGTATCTATCACAAAATACATAAGGCTAAAGGTTTAGGTGAAACATCTGACAATATTTCTACCTTGCCTTTAGCCTTCTTGTTTTAAATAGATGACCCTTTCTAGACTAGATCAATTCCCGAGTTCACGTTATTTTATGCTGGGTTGTTCTTCGGATTCAGAATATTCTCAATCCTTACAATCGCATCATCTACATGATACCTTGTAAGGTCGTTGGAATAGTGGCCCCGGGCGCTCTTTAACTGGCTTTGCAGTTTCACCAGTTCGCCGCGCACAATAGAGCGTATGTCGGATTGGCTGAGATCCACGGGTGTTCCGTTACGGCTGCTTCTGGTGTCCGACTTTGGCTCCTCATTTAACAGGTAATCCATTCTGTCCAGGTAAGCCTTTTGCAGGTTTCTGCGGAAGATGTCTATCTGCGCGCCGTTATAAATTTCGCTCCAGATACCGCGCTGCAGCTGGCGCACCATATCAAGGGCATTGTAATTTACATCATTTACTTCATTCTCCATCAGGCGGGCCATTCTGTCTGCCGATAGGAGGTTGTTGAGATGGCGAACCTGCAGGCTGCGTATGTTCTCTACGTAGCTGGCATGATGAATATTTCTGCTGATTTTTGACTGGTGCAACCAATCAGGCGAAGAGAAGGCGTTTTTCACCAGCCAGTTCAGTGATGCTGCCTGCTCTTTGGCAGCAACTGGTGTATAAACAAATCCCTTCTGGTTTGGCTTCAGGCGGTTTTCGTTCACACCACCTACATTTGTTACTACATGTCCGATATAGCGGCTCCACACGCCTAATAGTTCGTCATACAGCTCTTCCAGATCGTCATAGTCGTTGGTTTCAGCAGCCGTCCAGTCATACAGTTCCGGTGCAACGCGCTTCAGATTCTTCATACCGTAGGTGCTCGCTTTTACGATATCAGCGCCTATACCTTCTGTCTGGCTTTCGGGGTCGTAACCGCCGCTGCCGCTGCCAAACTGGTAAATTGGGTTACCAGATTTTTCGTTTATCCATTTTGAAAGTGCCGGCACTTCTGCCTCTGCGCTTTTCGCTTCGGGCAGATAGCGGTAGCCCCAGTTAATGGCATAATGGTCGTAAGGGCCTAACTGACGGACAAAGCGGATATTCTTATCTCCCGGCTGGGCCACGTAGTTATAGCGGGCATAATCCATAATAGTAGCGGCAATGCCATACTTCTGCGTAAACTTGCCCGAACGAAGGGAATCAGTCGGGTAGGCGGAGCTGGCCTTCATGTTGTGTGGCAAACCCAGGGCGTGGCCTACTTCGTGCGTAATTACCTCTTTCATCATTTCACCCAAATCATCAATAGGCGTATCCAGGGTGCGGGCACTTGGGTTGGCGGCTCCGGTTTCCAGCAGGTACCGGTTCCTGTAGGAGCGCAGGTGGTTGTGGTACCAGATAATATCGCTCTCGATGATTTCACCTGAACGGGGGTCAGACACGCTCGGGCCCACAGCATTGCGGGTAGTGCTGGCTACGTACCGTATCACGGAGTAGCGCACATCTTCCGGGCTGAAATCAGGGTCTTCTTCAGGCGAAGGCGGATCTTTGGCGATGATGGCATTTTTAAAACCAGCAGTCTCGAAAGCCTCCTGCCATTGCTCCACGCCGGCTTTAATGTATGGCCGCAGCTTTTCAGGTGTGGCCGGATCGAGATAGTATACAATAGGCTTCACCGGCTCTACCAACTCGCCTCTTTTATAAGCTTCAATATCTTTTGGCACCAGATTCCAGCGGCGGATATAAGTTTTCTCGTCTGCCTTCAGCGCTTCAGAACCATAATCGTAGTGGCTGATATTAAAGTACCCGACGCGGTAATCGTTGATGCGGGGCTGCATCGGCACTTTCGGCAACAGCACCATGGACTGGTTCATCATCAGGCTGATAGAACCGGTAGCAGTGTTAGACGGTGGCTCGGCAGCATCATAGGTAAAATCCTGCTTCACCTCAATGTTCAGCGGAAAGCTTTTGGCGCTATGGATAAAGCTCCTGTCATCGTCCAGCTTGCTGACTTTGTATGTTTTTCGCATCTCAGCATCAAGGCCGCTAAATGCTTTCACATCACTCTGCAAAAGTTTGGTAACATCGATTACATAACCTGCTGAATCCTTTGACAGCGCCGCAATATCAAATGCATAAATTGTAGGCTGATAGTTGTTTGCCTTTACAGAAAGGCTGATCGGCAGGGAGTCGGCAGCGTAGGCATTATAGGATTTTGTTTTAAGGACGATTTTGTCTTCAAACTTTTGCCACACTACCATTTGCTCGTTTACGGAAGAGCCTGCATTTACATACCCACCGCCAAGTCCGGATGGCAGGTCGGCAAAGCGGCTTATCCAAAGGAAGTCACGCTGCAGCAGGGAGTCTGGTATTTCGTAGTAATATTTATCGTTGTCCCTGTAGATGGTGAAAACACCTTTGTCTGAAATAGCATCTTTCGTAATTACCTCATCGTAGCTCTTGATACCACTTTTAGAGGCAGGTTTTGGTTTTTCTGTTTTTGCGGTTTCGCTTTGTGGCTGTGCAGCTTTTGTACTGGAGCAGGAGGTTTGGGTGAGGGCCACAAGCAGGGCCATACTTATAATCTGGTAGATTTTCGGCATTTTACGCTTTAATGAATAAACTTAAGACAAACGAAAGAAAGCTACCTGCTTTCGTGAGGATATATATCTTAAAGATAAGGCTAATTTGGGAATTATCTAACCAACCCAGGAGTTGAATTCGTTTTTTGTAAACAAGAGGCTGCCCAAACAGAGCTTAAACGCCTTGCAGTATACGCGCTGTTACGAGCAGTTGCCCCACATGCCGCTGCGTGTGTTCGGCCCCATGCACGAATAAACCTAAAACTGTAGACGGGATTTGCGCCCGCCCTACACCGCGTGGTTCTAGAAGTTGCTGTTCATTTGTTTGCCGCAATTGCTCCAAAGCTTTGCTTACCTGACGATCAAGATCCTGAACTAAATCCAGTACTTTTCCCTCCTGCTCCGGCACTTTTCCTTCTGCTCTTAGTGCCACGAGCTGCTCATCAGTAAGTTGTTCACCACGCGCATAGGTGAAGAGCCGGTCGAGAACGCCGCGCAAATGCTGTAAATGAAAACCCACCGATGCCACGCCGGCAGGCCTTTCCCATAGTAGGTCTTCGGGGAAGTTCTGCATCAGCGCTTCCACTTCTTCGCGCGCCTGCAGCAGTGCATGTGCCACGGGTTGCAGCAGCCCCGGCATATCGGGTAAAGGCCCGCGCAGCCATACTTCAGGTTTATCTGTTGTTGCCATTTTTAATTTGTGTCTCAGGCGTGGTGCTGCAGTTATGTTTTTCCGGTTAGCCTACTGTTACCACTACTTTGCCTACGGTTTTGCGGGTTTCTACCTGTTTGTGTGCTTCGGCCATATCCTCAAACCTAAACACATGCGATACATGCGACCGGATGATACCCGCTTCCAGCAGTTCTGCCAATTTCGTCTGATCTTCGCCACTGGAGTGTACGAGGTAGCTTTTGGCTTCAATGTTCCGTGCCTTCGCTTCTGTTTGTACGGTTTCGGTGGCTCCTCCTAAAATGGAGATTATCTTTCCGCCATCTCTCAGTGTTGCCAGCGACCTGCGCGTGTTCTCCTCTCCCAGCGAATCGAGCACAATGTCTGCGTTCATTACAACGTCCTCCACTTTATACTTGTGGTAATCAATCTGCTCATCGGCACCCATCGTTCTCAGGAAATCATGATTCTCTTCAGAGGCAGTACCAATCACAGTGGACTGAAAATACCTGGCAATCTGTACCGCATAATGGCCTACACCACCTGCTGCGGCATGTATAAGCACGCGCTGACCAGCCTTAATACCGGCCTCGTGCACCAGCACCTGCCAGGCGGTAAGGGCAGCCAGCGTTGCGGCGGCGGCTTCATGATGTGAGATGTTCGCCGGCTTGTGCGCCAGGTGCTTTTCCGGAGCCGCTACATATTCTGCATAGGTCTTACCGCTCCCCGGGAAATTCACCATCCCGAACACCTCGTCCCCCCCTTTAAAATATGTTACCTCATCGCCCACAGCCACCACTTCACCTGAAATATCCCAACCCACGATCACTGGAGGGTTTTCTTTCAATGTGTTGTAAAAGGCTTTCCCTTCGCGTGTTTTCGTATCCACAGGATTAATGCTGATAGCCCGGACCTTTACCAGCACTTCGCCTTTCTGGGGTGTTGGCTTGTCTATTTCCTGTAGTTGCAGGTTTTCCGGTGCGCCTGGTTCATTTAAGACAAATGCTTTCATAGTTAAGTCTTTCTGGTTAGCGATAATCTACTTTTATACAAACCTGTACAGCCACAAAAAGTTACCTTTGGCCTGAAGTGCTTTCAGCACGTTTAAGGCCTCGCCTGTACTATTTGCAGGAGCATATCAGGAGTTCTGACTTTCTGCTACCAGCCTTCCGCTTTCCTTATACTTCAGCCTGCCCAGGTCCAATAGTTCCCGGATCAGTTGCGTGATGGTATCGGCGTGTTTTGGCTCAAACTGCTGCACCAGTTCCTTTGGCAGGTATGGTTTTTCCTGTGCCAGTGCCAGCAGTCTTATCTGCAATTCTTCCTGTTCCTCCCCTTCGCGCTCCTTTTTTCGCTGTGCCAGACAATAATCACAGATACGGCAGCGGGTGTCGGTTACTTCTCCGAAGTAGGCCAGCAACAATTGGGTGCGGCAACGATCTGTAGTAGCTACATAGCGGCCCATCTCTTTTGCCTGTTGCTGTGCCCGCTCGCGCAGTGTGTTCAACCTTTTTATATCCAGATTTAAAGTACCGGAGTCCTGGCGTGGAGCCGTAAAAACCAGCTGTGGCGCATCGTGTTGCGGCTCATACATGAGCACCTGCAATTTGTGCAGATAGGCCAGCTTTTGCCGTACTTCCGGCTCCTGTAGCTGCTGCGCCAGCCTGCGCTCTGATATCTTTATGAAATTGGTAAAAACCTCGCCGCCATACATGCGCAAAATCATCCGTATGAGCTCGTCGTAGCTAGGGTTGGCTAGCTGAAAATCATAAAGCGCTGTATTCTCTGTTGTGATGAAAAGCCGCGAAGGTGTATAATAACCTTCATTCAGCTGCACATAACCTTCTGTTTCCAGGCGTTTGATGGCATGATGCACTTCTAGGGCCTGAAGTTTATAGGTTTTAGAGAATGCAGCCAGGTCAAAGTCAAAGCTGCTCATCAGGCCGCTGCCCACTGCCAGCTGGTAATAGTTAGCCAGGCACTGGTATACTCTCCGGATAAATTCGACGGGCGGGTGCGCTTCCGCCACTTTCTGCAGCAGCGCAGCGGCATCGTTCGGCCCGCACAATATCACGGCATACGCATAAAGCTCATCGCGCCCGGCACGGCCTGCCTCCTGATAATACGCCTCCAGGCTCTCAGGCAAATCTAGGTGCACCACCAGCCGCACATCCGGCTTGTCAATACCCATCCCAAAGGCATTGGTGGCTACTATTACACGTACTTTATCCCTTATCCAGAGCTGCTGCGCCTTGTTGCGCTCTTCAAATTCAAGACCGGCGTGATAAGCGGCGGCAGCAATGCGATGGTGCTGTAACAACTTCGCTACTTCTACGGCTTGTCGACGGCTGCGCACATACACAATGCTCTGGCCCGGCATGCGCTGCAGAATTTCGAGCAGGCGGCCGGTTTTATTTTCGGTATAAAGGCAGGAGTACGACAGGTTGGCACGGGCGAAGCTTTTCTGAAAAACATTCGGCTTCGGAAAATTGAGCTTTTCCTGGATGTCCTGCTTTACTTTTTCGGTGGCCGTGGCGGTAAGGGCAATAACAGGAACGCCCGGCAGCTTTTCACGCAGTTCGGCGAGCTGCAGGTAAGGCGGTCTGAAATCGTAGCCCCACTGCGAAATACAATGCGCCTCATCCACGGCCAGCAGGCTTACCTTCATCCGCTTCACCCGCTCCTGAAACAGCTCCGTAAGCAGGCGCTCCGGCGACAGGTATAAAAACCGGACATTGCCATACACGCAGTTATCCAGGATAATGTCTATTTCGCGGCGGTGCATGCCCGAGTATACCGCCACCGCTGTTATACCGCGCTTTTGCAGTTGCTCAACTTGGTCTTTCATCAGGGCAATCAGCGGCGTAATTACCAGGCAAAGGCCATCTAGCGCCAGTGCCGGCACCTGAAAGCAGATGGATTTTCCGCCCCCGGTAGGTAGCAGCGCCAGCGTGTCCTGCCCGGCCAGCACCGACTGAATAATATCCTCCTGCAGCGGCCGGAATTGGTCGTAGCCCCAATAGGTTTTAAGTATATGGTGAATGTCCGGCAAAGCGTGTTGTTTTACTGCGAAGATAACACGTAGAACCCAGATTCAGGAGCCGGAAGAGATAAATCAACCTGTCAAGTATAAACCGGCGGTAAAAAGCGATATAAATAAGAAAAGTCTCGCTGGTGCGAGCTTGCAGCTCGTACCTTTACATCAGCAGGAATAAGGTACGAGCTACAAGCTCGCACCAGCCCTATACAACTTCACCTCCTTTTACATCTAAAGACAGAAGTCAGCAGATGTAGTGATAACAGCTGATAACAGTAGCATAGTATCATAGTATGCGTAGTTCAGGAAGCTAAAGCAGCCAGCAACCCGGTACGAGGGGCAAGCTCGCACCAGTCTCATAAGCTTGGTTTTTCCTACAAGACGAGGTTTACAGGAGATTTTCTCTATTAGTTCGGGCTGCCAAGTTCCAGCACAAACGCACCGGAATCAGCCACATCATAATAAGCAATGCCCAGTGTGTCGAGTTGCCGGTGCAGGCGCTGCCGGTACCAGGGACTGTTGGAAGCATCCAGAATCACCTTTTCAGAAGTATAACTTTGCAGATCTTCCGGCTTCAGCCGCACGTTGTTGCGCAGCAGAATATAATCGAGCGGCAGCCGGGATTTAGGCTGTAAGCCGAAAGGATGAGAAAGTACAAGCAGCCGCAGTCCTTGCCATACTACCAACTGGTTACTATCGGGCAATGCCGCCATAGCCGGACTCGGAGCAGGTATTTCAGTTAAACTGACCAGCTGCGGTTGCTGCACGCCTAGGTGCCACAAATGCGGCTGGATGTTAAATGTATAGTTACCTGGGTCGTGCAGCAAAGCAGAATCAGCCAGCATGGTAGCCTGTTGCCCCTGCACCAGCGCCAGACCAGTTGCCCGGCGCACATTGTAAATGGCCAGCGTTTGCTGCTGTTTCTGCTGCAGCACTTCCGCTACTTCCTGCCCCGCCAGTATAGCCACTACCCCCGTTGCCAGCACTAGGTAGCGCAGCTTTTTCAGCGACAGGAAAAGAATAAAAAGCAGAAGCAGCACATACAACAATATGGTTTGCGAAAGCGAGATATCAATACCGTTGATGAGCGCCTGCGGCAGGTGTGTCAGCGCGGTGTTCAACTCGTTCATGCACCAGATAATACCAAAGTGAAGCTTAAACAGTAACTGCCCCACCACGGGTATCCAGGTTAGCGTCAGCGCGGCCAAACCGGAGTACAACGCTAGCGTAGCCAGCGGCACCACCACTATATTAGCCAGCCAGAAGTATACCGGAAACTGGTGGAAGTATAACAGCCCGAGCGGTAGCGTAATCAGTTGCGCCGCCAGCGAAACCGTGAGGAGTATCCATATTTTATCAGGCAGCCATTTATCGAATGCCAGCAGACGGTAGAAGCGTGGCTGCAGGTATACTATACCCAGCACCGCCAGAAAAGACAACTGAAACCCAACTTCCAGCAGGAAATAAGGATTGTAGAGCAACAGTGCAAAGGCTGCAATAGCCAGTGTGTTATAGATGTTTGTGCGCCGTCCTGAAGCCAGCGCCACGGTTACCAGCGTAAACATCACCACCGAGCGAAGCACAGAAGGCGACAGGCCCGTCATGAAAGCATAAAACCACAGTACAAGTATAGCCACGATGGCAGATAGCAGGCGCTGCCGCGGTGTGCGCCTGAAATGAACCAGCACCAGCATGATAACGCCATAAATCAGCCCCACATGCAGCCCCGACACCGAAAGCACATGCATGGTGCCCGTGTTGATGTATGCTGATTTAATGGCATTGTCCATATCATCGGTTACGCCAAGTATAAGCGCCGAGGAAATTGCATACTCTCTGCGTGATGGCATTTTTTCCCGTAGTACGCTTTCCAGTTGCCGCCGCCACCGGATGCTGAGGTATAAAACAGGATTGCCAGGCTCGGAGCCTAGTTTCAGGTACTCGTGTGCCTGCAGAAACTGCCGGTAGAAAATATTCCGGTTTGCCAGATAAGCACCATAGTCAAATTGGTTCGGGTTTGGCGCGGCCACCACGGGCTGCGGCGCTCCTTTCACCAGTAGTTTGTCGCCGTACGTGAGTTCATATGGCTGCTCTGAATCATGCGGCACCGACAGCTGCACTTTACCCGTTGCAGTTTGCCAGACACCGTTTACCTGCACCTGTTCCAGTTCCAGTACCGTGCGCTGGTAGCCGGGCTTCTGCACCACGTAATCATCTACTACACCTATATAGTATGATGGCTTGCCAGGCAACTGCACCAGGTGCTGCGGCGCATGCGATTCGGTGTGCAGGTGCGTTACCCACAGGCCGCCGGCCACAAAGCACAGCAAGCCCATTATTCCGGCTATGTCGGTTACGATGGCGGATTTATACTTCCTTGAAAATATAAAAGCCACCAGGTAGGCGGCCACAAAAAAAGCAAGGACTTCGGTGCTGTAACCAAAATCCCTGCCCAACATAAGGTATAGCAGAATGCCTGCTATAAAACCAAGCGTAATGCGAACGAAGGGGTATGGCGCCCACCGCAGCATCAGCCTTTGTAAATCATTTTATAATGCTGAATATCGCACTCCGTAAACATGTCGCCTTCGGTTATAAAGCCGTGGCGCTTGTAAAAATTTACGGCAGGGAGCTGCGCGTGCAGGTATATTTCGCTGCCGGCATGGGTTTTCTGCACATCCTCCAGCACCGCCTGCAGCACTTTAGCGCCCACGTTTTTATTGCGGTATTCCGGCAGCACCGCAAAGCGCTCCAGCTTTATACCTTTATCGGTTGTGCGCCAGCGGGCAGCCCCGCAGGGCACGCCGCCATAGGTAGCCAGGTAATGTTTAGCCACAGGTTCATGTGCATCATACTCAGCCTCGCGGGGCACCTGTTGCTCCTGCACAAAAACCTTTTCTCTTATGGCAAAAGCAGCGTTCATATCCTGCTCGTCTTCTATTCTTTTCAGCTCAATCATACTTAAAAGGATATCAGTATCAAGACGTTAGACATAAGACTTTTATTTAGGTACAGGTGCGGCATTAGTTTTAATTTATACTTAGCATCTGCTTAAGTATATAGAACCGGATTTAAGTAGAAGAACACAAGTACCAGGACATCAGGCACAAGATTATTTTATACTTGAAAAGTCTTGTATCCTGATACTTGTGTTTTTTTACTTACGCTTCCCAACTTCAAAACCCGTTGCACATAAACACGCAGCAGATTGCGTCTCTACACGCGCCCGTTCAGTTTCAGAGATTCGTCTTTTTCCGCAGTTTTGGGCTCGTCGCGAGTAGTGCTTCGACTTTCCTCCAGCTTTGTATAAGCGTTGATGATGTCGCGCACCAGCCTGTGGCGTACTACGTCTTCGGAGGTCATTTCTACAAACCCAATGCCTTTTACGCCGCGAAGTATGTTAATGACTTCCATCAGGCCGGAACGCTGGTTGCGCGGCAAATCTACCTGCGACCAGTCGCCGTTTACCATAACTTTGGCATTTGGGCCCATACGCGTCAGGAACATTTTCATCTGGGCAGGCGTGGTATTCTGCGCCTCATCCAGCAGCACAAAAGCATTGTTGAGCGTGCGGCCACGCATATAAGCCAGCGGCGCAATCTCAATAATCTTGTTTTCCTGGTAATACTTCAGCTTCTCCACCGGAATCATATCTTCCAGCGCGTCGTAAATCGGGCGCAGATAAGGATCTACTTTCTCTTTCATGTCGCCGGGCAAAAAGCCCAGGCTTTCGCCTGCCTCTACCACCGGCCGCGAGATGATGATTTTCTTGACTTCCTTGTTTTTGAGCGCACGCACCGCCATGGCCACCGACACGTATGTTTTGCCTGTACCGGCCGGGCCCAGCGCAAAAGTCAGGTCGTTTTTCTCTACCGTATCTATCAGCTTTTGCTGATTAGCCGTACGGGCTTTTATCACGCCGCCTTTGCTGCCATACACAATCACGTCCGGCGAGGTAATTATTACTTCCTCATCCGTAAAAGAATCGGAAGAAAGATACCTATTTACACTATTATGCGTAATTTTCCCGAACTTGTGGTAATGGTCTATCAGAGAAGCGAAAACTTCATGAATCTTAGTGATTTCGGGGGTTTGGCCCTGAATCTTGATTTCGTTTCCTCTGGAGATGATTTTGCTGCTAGGGAAGGCAGCAGCTAATTGCTTAATGTTCTGATTCTCTGTCCCCAGAAAATCGATCAGAGAGATATTCTCTAGCGTTATTACTTTTTCGACCAAACGTTTTTTCCTTATATAGTTGGATGAGGTAATTTTCCTTTAATTTAGCTAAATTCTTTTATATATGATGACAAATCTACTTAAATTATAGTTCGCAATATGGCTGTAATTACGTTTACCTCTGATTTTGGATATGCCGACCAGTATGCGGCTGCGGTGAAAGCAAAAATCCTTTCGCAGGATATGCAGGCAACTATCGTTGATGTGTCGCATGCCATTGAGCCTTATAACATTGCGCAGGCAGAATATGTGCTGGGTTCAGTTTTCAGCGAATTTCCGGAAGGCTCTGTGCACCTGGCTGCCGTTAATACATTAGGCAACAAGCTTGGCATTTACCATGCGGCAAGGTATAAAGGGCATTATTTCCTGCTGGCCGATAATGGTCTGCTCTCGCTCCTGACCGATGGTAAGCCTGAAATGGTTATAGAAATTAAAACCGATAACCCGCTGATGCCCTCACCGGTTAAAGATTTGCTGGCTCCTGCCGCCGTGTTTCTGGCCAAAGGTGGCAACATAGAGGTGCTGGGCGATCGCACCAGCAATTTCCGCCAGCTCATGAACCGGCAACTGCGCCTGGGCGACCACTCCGTTTCCGGCCACATTATACACATAGATCGCTATGGCAATTTAATCACCAACATTACCCGCGAAAGTATAGATACGATTGCGCATGGCCGCACGTTTACCGTGCATTTTGCCCGCGAAACAGCTGTACGCGTGCTGAAAAATTATGCCCAGGTAAACGACGGTGATTGCTGCTGCATCTATAACAGCCAGGGCCGGCTCTGCATCGGTGTCAACAAAGGCCGCGCAGCCGATGTGCTGCACCTAGGCTTCGACTCACAGGTGAAAGTGCGCTTTTACCCGGGCAGTTAAAGTGAGGCAAACGTATTCCTCATCTTTGATAACGTACCAAGACATTGCAGCAGTTATATGAAGACATTTCATCCCAAACTGGAAGTTTTTTTACATTTGATGACTGCTTTTGTGCTGTTGTTAAAGGGCTTTGATAAAATAACGCATCACCACCTCATCTCCGGCACCACGCTACTGGTGCTGACTGTTGCGGTTCTTGCGCTTGTTTTCTTGGGCGAACGTCTTTATTTATCTCATAGCAAAGTAAAGCAAGCGTGTTTACTGATAGAGTCGCTTGCGCTTTCTGTAGTGGCGCTCGTATTCTTTCAGGAAGGGCGCGTTTACCTGCCCTACGCATTCGGCACCTGTGCCTTGGCGTATCTGGTAGTGGCCTTTGTACATTACAAAAAGCACAAAGGCTCTGTACATTAAAGTACACACAGCACCCATAGCTATATCTCTGTTACCTCTCTGGCGAAGGAGCAACCATAAACATACTTAACCTAATTTACACGCTACCGATAAAATGTTGATCCGAATTGTTCGCATGACCTTTGCCCCTGACAAGACAACTGAGTTTCTGGAGATTTTCCGCAACTCGAAAGAGAAAATTCGCAGCTTTAAAGGCTGCCATCATGTGGAGTTGCTGCAGGACATTAACCGGCCCAACGTGTACAGCACCTACAGCCTCTGGGAATCGGAAGAGCACCTGAACAACTACCGCGACTCGCTCTTGTTCGGGCAAGTATGGAAAGCGACCAAAGCCCTTTTCTCTGATAAGCCGCAAGCCTGGTCTAACGTGGCTGTCGGGATTTAATTTATACTTTGCAAGTATACCTGAGAGAAGCGCAACACGAGGGCAGTCATCTTTAAAACAATCCTGCTCCTTTTGCTGTACCTTTACAAGTATAAACTGCTGCACATAGCTGTTTATACTTGCTAATTGATATCTGAACTATGAATTACTTTGAGTTTTATACTATACCGGAAAGTTTCCTGCCCGATGAAAAGGCATTGAAAGCCAAATATTACCAGTTGAGCCGCACCTATCATCCTGATTTTTTCGCCAACGACACACAAGAAAAGCAGGAGGAAATTCTGCAACTCTCTACCCAAAACACCAACGCCTACCGCACCCTCTCCGACCCAGACCTGCGTATGCAATACATTTTAAAAGAGCACGGATTGCTGGAAGAAGGCAAAAACGAACTGCCTGCCGAATTTCTGATGGAGATGATGGACCTGAACGAGGAACTGATGGAACTGGAATTTGATTTTGACGCCGCCAAATTGCACGAGATTGGCGAAAAAAGCGCCGGCGTGATGGCGCAGCTCGAAAACGATGTGCTGCCGGTGCTGCAGCGCTACCCCGAACTACACGGCATCACCAAAGACGAGGCCCTGCAACAGGTAAAAACATACTACCTGAAGAAGAAATATTTATTGCGTATTCAGGAAACATTATCTAAGTTTGCAGCACGTTCCTGATAGCCGTTCAGGAAGGTTAATGCCTTGGTGGCGGAATTGGTAGACGCGCTGGTCTCAAACACCTGTGAGGTTACACTCGTGCCGGTTCGACTCCGGCCCAAGGTACAGACACTTGTTATAAAGCCCTATAAATTAAGTATTTATAGGGCTTTTCTGTTTTCGGGGGACGGCAGAGGGGACGGAATTACATTTTTTGTTTTACAGGCTTCATTAGGTGGATTCTTAGCATACTCAGTCCCGCTTCAAAGTATTTCACAGAAATAATTCTGGTGTCATATAATATATTCACTTCTACATATCTGATATTCAATCTATTATTGGGCGAATACTTTGGCATGGGGCTGCACAGTGGATGCTATCAAGTAATATTTCCCCTGGATATAGCTTGATTATTAAAATTAATTTACAAATTGATATCCCTTGCCTCTAATTCCTCTCATTCTACTAAAAATCCTTATAGACAATGGCTGATATTGACACTTATGTAAAAGTCGCAGGAGTAGCGGCCCCTTTAACTAAGATATTAATTGATACTTTTATAACACCTAAGTTAAAAACACTAGCAGTTCAATGGAAGAGATCGAATAAATTGATTGACCACAGCTTTGAAAACAAACTCGCAGATTATCTAATAAATTCTTATAAGAAATATTCAATATTAAATACAATAATTTTCAATAATCAAGGGAGGCTATTAAAAGAATTATATGTACCTCTTGAAGTGATAAGTGGAGCCGATAGTGCAGCTAAGTTTATAATAGATGATTATAATGATTCATTTTTACCAGTGTACAAGAAGGTATTAATTACTGACACGGCAGGGATGGGAAAATCAACAATCTTGAAGCGGATGTTTCTTTCTATTATTGACGAGTCAAAAGGAATACCTATTCTAATAGAATTAAGAAGATTATCTCAAGAGAAAGGTATAGTTGAAGAAATTATTGAACAGATAAAGGCTATAAATGAAGAAGTTAGGAAAGAATTTGTATTGGACTTAATAAATCGAGGAGATTTTATTTTTTTATTAGATGGATTCGATGAAATCCCTATTGATAGACGTCAGCAGGTTACAAATGAGGTACAATCTTTTATTTCGAAAGCAAGTAATAATTTATTTATTTTAACTTCGAGGCCTGAGGGTGCATTATTATCTTTTGGAGACTTTGAAGAATTCAGCGTTCGACCGCTTAAACAAGACGAGGCATTTCTATTATTAAGAAAATACGATAGAACTCATACTTTGTCCCCTCTTCTGATAAAAAAAATTCAGGAATTGTCACTTCATAATATACAAGAATTTTTAACTAACCCTTTACTTGTTTCGCTTCTGTATACGGCCTTCGAGCACAAACAAACTATACCATTTAAGAAGCATATCTTCTATAGACAAGTTTATGATGCCCTATTTGAATCTCATGATTTAACAAAAGGCGATTCATTTATAAGGCCTAAATTTTCTTCCTTAGACATTGATGATTTCCACAAGGTATTGAGGTATCTAGGATATGTTTGCCTAACTAAAGATAAGATTGAGTTCACCAAAGACGAAATTTTAACCATATTAAAAGAAGCAAAACTATTTGTAGTAGGCTTTACATTTAAAGAGTCAGATTTTCTAAAGGACCTTGTAAATACTGTTCCACTTTTTACTATTGACGGTATTTATTATAAATGGGCTCATAAATCGTTACAAGAATACTTTGCAGCTCAGTTTATTTATCTAGATGCAAAAGAAAGGCAAAAAGAAATTTTAACTAAGTTGTCCGGACATGAAGACAACCAGAGATTTCTCAACCTCTTTGATCTGTATTACAGCATAGACTATAAATCCTTCAAAGAGACAATTATATATAAATTGTTGTTAGATTACAGAGAGTATATTAAAGAGTCTTACTGTACTATATTCTTACCACATAAGATAGATAGGCAAAAGTTAACATTTGTCTACGAATGCATCTTCATTAGATTTAAATTTGAAAGGGATGATAAAGCTCCCAGAAAAATGTTTGAGCTACTTCCGATTGAAGTGAAAAAAAGAAAGAGAGGCTGGTCGGTTAATATTGTGGAAGTAGCAGAGGAAAAAAGAACAAACCATATAAAAGTACCCTTCATAACTAAGCCAACTCATACAATTTTATATTTTTTGAAAGATAAAAACGAAAATTTTGTAATTAATTTAACTATAAAGAGTGATAAAAAAAATCTAAAAATAGATTTACCATTCCATCAACCTTTTCCAGTTGATGACAATATAGACTCTATATTGAATACTCCAGAGAATTTTAAAAAAGTAAATGATATATTATTAAACACGATAAGAGATCAATATTTAACTATAGATGACAATAAAGTAGATGGCTTGATATCCGAAATAGAATCAGAATTTATTAGTAAGGATAAAACCGACTTTTTGTTAAATTTTTAAAGATAAAGCCATACTAATAGGTAAGAGGATAACAAGATGTATTTCTTAGCTTTTAGTATGGCTTTATTTAATTTATTTAGACTCTTCAATGTTTATCTATTCTTGTTCTCTAATCTGTCATAAAACCTTATTACAGTTATATCTAAGGGAATAAGGTGAAACGTACAGAACTCTAGCGATACTTCTTTATCTCATTTCTTTTAAGCCGCCGTAAACCCTCTAAAAAGACATAGTCAGTATAAAAAAGCAATCTACAGAATCCAACATACGAGCCAGCCCCGCTGCATTATTAATAGATTTCTTCTATCCATACTTTCCGGGCAACGCCCACGCCTACCATGTTTCCATTGCCCCCGCCTCTCAGTAAGATGGCCACATGTTGCCCCTGCTGTAGTTCGCTCAGGCTGATAGCCTGTCCGTTAACGTCTATAATCTGCGTAATTGGCTCAACAAGCACGTATGCCCGGTTATAGCGGGACTCTGGTGAAGTGAAGCCTTCTACCTCCAGCATCACCTGTCCCTGGTCGTATCGGCTCATAATAATGCTTCCCCTTACATCCACTCTTTGGGGCGCCAGGCTCTTGTTTCTTGTAGTTGCCGTACCGGTTGGTGCGTTGCCGGCCTGGCAGCCCGTCATCCACACAGAGGCAAGCAAGCAAAAAGCCATCAGCACATGTTGTATGTTCTTAATTTCCATCTGTTTATCTTTAGGTTTCTCTTTTTATAACGTTGGCAAGCCGGTGCTGGATGCTTCAACCTCCTTTTGCAGTAAAGAACCAATCCGATAACACAGCTGTGCCTGCTTTCATATTCCAAAAGTATCCGCTTGTGCCTTGCATCAGCAGAACAATTTGCTGCACCTGGATGAAGCGGCTGGAAATGTTTCTGACTAATTTATTTCGTACCTTAAGGCTTCAAACCATTTATCCGATCCTCATGAAATACCTTTCCCTCCTACTTATTGCCTTGTTTATAGCTGTTGCAGGGCATGCGCAGGAAATAAGCAACAAAGACGACTGGGCGGATCTGTCGCACTACGTGCAGGAAAACCAGCAACTGGCCCCTCCCAAGCCTGGCGAAGACCGGGTGGTGTTTCTGGGTAGCTCCATTTTTGAAAACTGGAAGAAAATGGTTCCAGAATACTTCAACAACAATTCTTACCTGGACCGGGGCATCAGCGGACAAACCTCTCCGCAATTGCTCATCCGCTTCCGCCAGGACGTTATCGACCTGCACCCCAAAGCCGTTATCATCCTGGCCGGCAGCAACGACATTGCAGGTAACACCGGCCACGTAACCAATGAGCGCATCATGGACTGCATTGCCTCGATGGCAGAACTTGCCCGCCTCCACAACATCAAAGTAATCCTTTGTGAGTACCTGCCCATTTATGACTACCCGTGGCGCAAAGGCATGGAGCCGGCCGATAAAATCATTGCTTTAAACAAAATGATCAGGGCGTACGCTTTAGCCAACAACTTTACAGTGCTTGATTACTTCTCGCCCCTGGTAGATGAACGCAACGGTCAGAAAGCCGAACTTACCCTGGATGGGGTTCACCCTAATGTAGCCGGATACAAGATTATGGCCAAAGTAACGGACGATGCGATTAAAAGAGCGCTGCAATAAGCTATAAGTTTAGTTGCTGCCATTGGTATTTTACAGGCAGCGGCAGAAAAACTTTTGGATCGGCAAGTAAGCTCATCTGCGTTTGCAGCAGCGCTAGCACCTGTATAGCTCTAACTAATTCCTATAATAAAACCTGATGAACATCACATTATAGCTTGACAGCGCACATAGTTTAAGCCAATTCTTTCCGATAAATTTGAATTAATTAAAAACCTCTTTATGAAAGCGATAGCCTATAGTATTAAACCATTTGAGAAAGAATTTCTGGCGACTGCAAATCAGAAAAAACATGATATTACCCTTATTTCAAATCCCTTATCTTCTGAAACTGCTATTTATGCGGAAGGAAAAGATGCAGTAGTGGTTTTTACTAACGACGATGTATCGGCACCCATAGTTAACCATTTGGCCGACCTGGGCATTAAATATATTGCTACCCGTTCGGCCGGCACCGACCATATAGATAAAGATGCCGCTACTAAAAGAAACATTCAGGTGGCCAATGTAGCAGTATATTCGCCGCAGGCCATTGCCGAACATACTATTGCATTAGCCTTATCTCTTAATCGCCATACTATACAGGCCAATGCAAATAGCCACCATTTCGATTTTAGATTAAACGGGCTGATTGGCTTTAATTTTTATGGAAAAACAGTAGGGTTAATCGGGTTGGGGAATATAGGTCAGGCGGTTGCCGCTATATTTAATGGATTTGGCTGCCGGGTAATTGGTTACGACGTAACGCCACCAGAAAATCTGGTAAATATTCAGTTGGTATCTTTCGAAGAAGTGCTTGGCCAGTCAGATATTATTTCTTTACACATACCGTTAAATGCTGCCAACAAATACATAATAAATGCAGCCACCATCGCCAAAATGAAAAAGGGGATTATGTTACTAAATACTTCCCGCGGTGGGTTAATAAATACCAAGGATGCACTTAAAGCCATTGAAACCGGCCACATAGGGTACCTGGGTTTAGATGTGTATGAAAACGAAAAAGGATTATTTTTTGAAGATCACCAGCAGGATGAACATAAGGATAAAACGCTAGAGGAACTGATGACTTTTACAAATGTGCTGATAACACCTCATCAGGCATTTTTAACTGCAGAAGCGCTACAACAGATCGCCGATAAAACAATTCAAAATCTGGACTTCTGGGAAAAAATGAATTTGAAAGAAAAAAATCAAAAATTTTCTAATCAAAATCAGGCATAAAAGCAAAGGGCTGAATTCTTAACTGCCGGGAATTGGTAAACCAAGAATTTATTATTTTAACTGATGAAAGGCGGTAGAGGGGCTGGAATTATGTCTTACAGCAAGATACAATGTTATTAAAGGTTACTGTTCGAGTGCTAAACATACTACCTTATGCAGTCATATCAATAGTAAAGTTGTTAAATCTCTGCTTGTAAGTTCTTTAAATTAAACATTCTAACTGTTCCATACTGCCAGAACGGTACCCGCCAATTGTCGTTATATTTTACCTGTCATATCATTAAAACAATGGCTTGTTCAGCAAATCCGCAAAACAGGCAATAAGCTCAGGCTATACTCAACCGCTGTAATATGGCTTTACATGGCTCCGGAGACGTTACTTTTAACATGTGCGGGGTATGGAGCGGAACAGCAAAAAAATCACCGGCCTTCAAGCTATGGGTTTCCTCTCCGGCTATTATATCACAGGTGCCTTCCACAATCAAAAAACGTTCGTATTCATCCTTGTGTACTTCGTAATCCGCCATTTTTTTTATCCAGACGATGGCCGTAGTTGCAGCGGGCGTATAGCCTATAATTTTGGCATAGGTATCATCAGCATCAGGTGGCAATATCATGTCCTCGCGATTCAGCCACAAAGCATAATCCTCTAATTGAGATTGTGCTGTTACCACAGGAGGCGATACCGGCAATTCCCCCAGCTTCATGCGTTCCATGTAATCAATGGTGGCAAGCAGCAGCGGCTTTACAACGTTTCGGGGCGCGACGGCGTGTGCCAGCGCATAACTTTCCATAGTCTGACTGACAGCTTCAATTTCCTGCCGGATTTCGGGGTGGGCGGCAGCCATCTGTTCTACGGTATGAGTCTCCTCCGGCGAGGTAGCACCCATAACATACAGATCTAAAACCCCGGACGCTATAAAATCTGTAATAGGGTTCATGCTTATTTTTTTGCTTTTCAATGTAGGAAAGCTTCCTTTTAACTTATGTTTAAAGTCGCCTCTATGATATCCAGTTCTACCGCAGCCTCGGCATAAGTACACACATTCAGATAAATCAGTTCAAGAATTGCTTTTTGCTGTGGCTCCAGCTAGCAATGCTGTTTCTCCTCCTGCCTCTCATTTTGAGAAATATCTTTTGTCTCCGCAAAGGTAATATTTCTTTCTTCTCTTTTAACAGAAGTATACCTGTCGGTTTTAACAGTTGCTGCTTTGAAGCGTATTCGCGCCATCCCGCATAAACCATTCTATTGCTCTTTCCGAGATAAAAGCAGGAATTTCGTGCTCCCCATTAAACTCCTTATAGCTTACATTCAGGCCTTGGCGCTGCAATTGCGGCACAATGCGCCTGCTACATGGGTCGATTGGCAATACTTGGTCCTTTGTACCGTGCGAAATAAATACTGCAGGCTTTCCTGTCTTTTCCAGGGTATAAGCAAAACCCGGAGAGAAAGCAATAATATGGGTAAACAGATCGCCGTTCGTTAAGCCCAAACTCAGGGCATAGGAAGCGCCATCAGAAAAGCCCCCAATGGCAACATGTGCTGGGTTTATGGTATAGGTAGTAAAAATATGGGCCAGCGCCTGGTCTATAAGTATAACATCTGGTCCAAAAGTATCGCCGGCAATAATATCCCAGGTGTATGTTTGTGCAGCTGGTGCCAGCAGGATGATATTCATTTCGTCAGCATATTGCTGGAGTAACGACAAACCCTGGCCGGCCGGGGCACCGGCACCATGCAGCATCACAGCCAGGGCAGCAGGCTCGTTATGCTCATACTTCTGGGGGATGTAGAAAAAGTGGTCTTTTTTATCTTCTAGCCGAAGTTGGAATATACCTTTCACCACTTCGGCTTTCATTGCAGCATTGGCCGGTTTTGCAGTTAATCGTCCTGTCTTATACTTGTTTCTTTCTGTGATCATACCTTCCCCTCGTTTTATTGAAACAACGCTTATACGCATACGGCAAAACGCCCCTGACATTTGCACCTGCAGCAAACACTTTAAAACAAAAAAAGGAGCCAAATGCTCCTTTTTTTGTTTATTTTATACTTGAATTTAGTCTCCTTTAAAACTTTTTAGAAGAATCTGCCTCTCCTGCTTCTTCAAAATGAGTAGCCTGCTTGATTGTTTTCTCTTTTCCGTCGGCATCTTCATAGGTGCGTTCCTCCACTTCCACCGATAAGCTTTTACCTTTCAGTTCCTTAGAATCCACCTCTGCTTTACTTATGCCTGCTGCCTTCAGAAAGGCTGCCAGGATTGGCTGGCCAGGCTCACTCAGATAAAACCGCTGGTTGATAAAGCCATCCTCATTTTCCATGCGGCAGTTAATAAACGGAACATCCTTGTTCTCGCTTCTTCCTTCTTCCACATCTGTTATTTTTACCACATGCCGACCTTCCGGCAGGTATGGCTTTTCATGTATGTTCAATTTCATATCTCTTTTCTTTTTGCTAAAATTATACGCAAAAATAGTTTTATAGTTCTGTTATCGGACAAGTATCGCTAAAAAACTAATATAGTTAGCTTTATATTTCATACTTGTTAAAGGTTGAGATAAGTTAGTAGCTATACATAGTTATGTCTGATCTCAACTTCAGGTTTGTCCGTACACCCTATTATGCCTGAAGAAGAAGGCAGAATATTAAATTGATGTTTAACTAAAATTGGAGGATGAACATGTCGGATAATAAAGATAATATCAGCGACGAACTGAAAAGCCATGATAACCAGGGTGCGAATGTGAGCGGCCGGCCGGAAGGAACGGATACCGGACCTGTAGCCGGCGGCGCAGACAATACACGCGGAGAGAACAAGCCCAGCCGGGAAGGGAACAGTGGTGGTGCAAAAAAAGGAAAGGACAGCCCTGACGATAACGATCACGCAAATCTGACCACTACCACCCGCGGGTCTGACAGCTCTGATAAAGAATTTCGCAACGACCAGCCCAATGCCAGTACCTTAAAAGGACATAAAAGCAACGAAGGACTGGGCAACGCCAAAGACTAAATTACTGGTGCTTTCTGAAAAGAGGCATACTTTAAAACTACAAACGCCCCGAATATTCGGGGCGTTTGTAGTTTCAGGAAGTTGTAGTTTATTTCCGGCAGCAGAGAAGTTGGCAGCTTCGACTGGAGGAAATCAAACAGGCTCCTTATAATCGGGATACTAGATCTTCCGATGTATCATCTGCTCCTCCTTTACGAACTATAGTTTCTGCAGCAAATTAAGAGAGCAGGAGCCTATAAGGTACAGGCAAATGTTGTTATTAGAGCTTGTCAAGTATAAAATAGCCCAGGTGCAGTTCATCTGCTGTACTGGTTTCGCCGGCTGTTATCTGTATGCTGTACTTTTGCTTTATGTCGACAGGCAGGATATCCTTTACCTGGTATAATTCATCTACATCTACACCGAACTTGTCATCAATATGCGACGTGGCTCCCTGAAAACCGGTGTGTTTGTAAAAAGCGCTTTGCTTTGCCTGTTTAATAGCAGCGCCGTTATCAGGAGCTACAACCAGCATCTTGTAATGAAATTCATCAAACTCGCCTGCTTTGTAACCGCCCAGGTTCAGGAAAAAAAGTTTATCCGAGCCGCCCTCGGCCACTGCCTCTTCTCTGGACAGTATCCGCACCTGGTAACCATCTACCTGCGTTACTTCCCGCCAGGCATCCACATGAATATTGCCTTTTGCTTCGGGCCAGAAGGCCTTTATGTCCGGCACCAGGTTCCTGATCGTTGGCGCTATGCCAAAGAACATATCATGTTGCTCTGTGTTTCTGCCCGTCGGCCGGCACCCCAGCATCATCATAAAAAGTTTTAAATCCTGCATAGTATAGTAATGTTTTATAGTATAATCTTCTTTTCCAGATTTAATTACTGATTTAATATGGCTTCCGAGACAAGCAGCGGTTTTGACTAACTGCTTTCTTATAGTTCGCCGCAACAGCGTACAAAATAAGGTAAATTTCTCATTCCTTATACTTTTTACATCTTTGCTAAAATCAACTATTCTGCATGATCTTATGTTAAAGCAATGCACCGAATGAAGAAACTCAGACACAGCTGTAACTTTAGAGGCATCATTAAAATACTAAGATAAATATTATGGAGAGTCTTATCTCAAAAGAATATAAAAACGATTTTGTAAATTCCTTTAACGGGGACGAGAGCGGCGACCTGAAGCCGCGCCAGACACCCGGTGTTTTATACAGCAAAGCTATTCCTACACCTGTAAAGAAGCCTGCACTACTGGCATGGTCTGAAGAACTGGCCGCGCAGCTTGGTATACAAAAGCCTGCAGCGCAGCAGGAGATCGATGTGCTGGGCGGCAACTTTATTACAGAAACTATGCATCCCTACGCTGCCTGTTATGCCGGGCACCAGTTCGGGCACTGGGCAGGCCAGTTGGGCGATGGCCGCGCTATAACGTTGGGTGAGTGGGAAACGGCGGAAGGCAAAGTATGGGAACTGCAACTAAAAGGTGCCGGCCCTACCCCATACTCCCGCCGTGCCGATGGCAGAGCGGTACTGCGGTCTTCGGTACGGGAATACCTGATGAGCGAGGCCATGCATTATTTAGGCGTGCCTACTACCAGGGCGCTAAGCCTGGCAGCTACCGGTGATAAAGTTTTGCGCGACATGTTTTACAACGGCAATGCAGCGCACGAGCCTGGTGCAATCGTAATGCGGGTAGCGCCCAGCTTTCTGCGTTTCGGCAATTTTGAGTTGCTGAATGCCCGCAAAGAAACAGACAACCTGCGTAAGCTTGTGGACTGGACTATTGCACGCTATTACCCGCATATTCAGGTTGAAGACAAAGTGCTGCCCTGGTTTAAAGAAGTAGTGGAGCGCACGGCCATTTTAATGGTGGAGTGGCAGCGCGTAGGTTTTGTGCACGGCGTGATGAACACGGATAACATGTCTGTACTTGGCCTTACCATCGACTATGGTCCTTACTCTTTTCTGGATGACTATGATCCGGATTTCACGCCCAACACAACCGATTTGCCGGGCAGAAGGTACGCTTTTGGCAAACAGCCGTCCGTCGCCTACTGGAATCTGGGCTGCCTGGCAGGTGCCCTGCTGCCTGTAGCTGATAAAGACCAACTGCTGGAGGCACTGGAAACCTATAAAGAGATCTACTGGGCAAAATATTATGCCATGATGGGAAATAAACTGGGCCTCGATCAGGTAAGCGAAGCAGATATCAGCCTGATTACACAGTTCGAAGAGACACTTGCCGCCATAAAGCCCGATATGACCATCTTCTTCCAACTGCTCATTGACCTGCCGCTATACATGGAAAATGAGCAGGAAGTAGCCAACTATTTTAAAACTGCGCTGTACGATGACCTGAAGCCTGAAGAAAGCAGTCAGCTTTATACTTTGATAACCACATATCTGGAGCGGCTGAATAAAAACACCATCAAACAGGAGGACTCGCAGCAACTGATGCGTAAAACCAACCCGCGTTTTATACTTCGCAACTACTTGCTGCACCAGGCCATTGAAGAACTGGAACGCGGCGAGAATAAATTGTTCCTGAAGCTGCAGGAAGCCATTAGAGATCCTTATTCTAAAAACTTTGATGCATTTTTTGAAACTAGACCAGGCTGGGCCAGCCAGAAAGCCGGTTGCTCCATGCTATCCTGCAGTTCTTAAACCGGAATGATTGGAATAATTTGGGGTAAGCAAGTATTGTGTGACGCCGCCCACATGCCTGCTGCTATGCAAAATATTTTCTACTTCCTCTTTGAAGCAATGATAAGGATATGTGTATAAAATAGACCTTTACCTGCTCCAAGTTGAAAACTTGAAGCAGGTAAAGGTTCAAAATACTTTTTGTACAAGTATAAAGTCTGGCTTGTTAATATCCTGTTATCTTCGCAGGAAAGAAGTCTGAGCCCGGTGCCGGGCCATCGCTTTAGCCTTAACGCTGACATAAAGAACAAGTAAAGCTATTATGAGATTAACAGGAAACATACTTGATATCAAACAGAAACGGGACAGTAAGCACCAGGGCACTGCCATTGAGGTTGACCAAATAGAATATGTGACCCATAAAAAGGATGGAAAATACTCCCAGCCTTTCGAGTTTATAGATGAGCTGCCTGCGCCTCTTGTTATCACCGGCGATTGTCTGGCGCGCCTCAGCAACAACTACCAGGAAGAGGGCGAATACAAATTTCAGGTGTACGACAAAGAAGGCGACGATTATGTGCTCAACCAGAACAAGTCCCTTACCATCAGCACTGCCTATGATTATGATGACCAGTTGCTGATTTTATCCTCTGTGCGTTATATGGTTACCATATCAAATGAAGAATTTAAGCAGCTGAAAACGGACAGGTATAAAACAAATAAAGCGAAAAAAGGAAAGCGGTAAACACAGGCCTCAGAAATAACGAAGTATAAATTATACTTAAAAGCGGTTCTGCTATAACACAGAACCGCTTTTGCATTTTCAAACAAGCACTGCTATACTTTTAAGCCCCTTAACGAAACCAAACAGCCATTATGAATGCCTGATTATGTTATAGTTAGCATATTAACCCATCAGCACATCACCATATTCCCCTATTCTATTCTTAAATTATTAACCGGGTTGGCGGTGGCAGCTTTAACGGCCTGGTAGCTGATGGTCAGGAAAGCTACCACAGCCGCAACAACACCTGCTGCCACAAACACCCACAGCGGAATATCAATACGATAAGCAAAGTTCTGCAGCCAGGCATCCATGGCATACCAGGCAAGCGGAAAGGCGATGAGTGCCGCCACCACAACCAGCTTCAGGAAATCTTTAGATAGCAAGCCGACAATGGTGGACGTGTCAGCACCCAACACTTTGCGGATTCCGATTTCTTTCTTCCTGCGTTCCGCTGCGTAAGCAGCCAGGCCGAACAGACCCATGCAGGCAATAAAAATGGCAATTCCAGTAAAAATAGTTAGCAGAGATCTTAACTTATCTTCTGACTGGTACATTTTCTGAAAGTTATCATCCATAAAGATGTACTCAATAGGATAATCAGGAGAGAAATCAGTCCAAACTTTCTTCACATGATCTATGGAACCGGCGATGTTTTCAGCCCCCATTTTAACAGCTACTTTAAAGTTAGCGCCAGGATAGATCTGGATGACAGCTGGATCTACTTTATCATACAAACTCTTGAAATGAAAGTCTTTTACGACCCCGATTATTTTCCCTTCTCTCAAAGAGTCAGGCGCATCCCATGTGGGCCACAGCAAGGTCTGCCCCAGCGCTTTCTCCGGAGTTCCGTACCCTAATTCTCTTACAGCCGTTTCGTTTATCATGAAAGCATGATTTGCATCTGTTTTAAAGTCTTTAGAGAAAGGTCTGCCAGCTATTGTTTTAACATTAAGCGTGTTTAGATAGTCGAAATCTACCATCAATAGCGTCGTGTTATGATGTACCTGCTCTCCATCTTTCGGCACGATAATCCGGTCGCCTGCGGTCGCATCGCCCGGGAAACCATAACCGATAGATACATCCTTTATACCTGGTCCTTTTGCCAACTCGTTTTTAAATGTTTCATAGTTCTCGTACATGTTATCTCCCCTTAACTGAAAGAACATGATCTGCTCTTTGTCGAACCCAAGGTCTTTGTTGTGCAGGTAAGCCACCTGCTTAAAAACGACAATAGCGCTGATGATCAGAAAAATAGACAAGGCAAACTGTACCACAATTAGTCCGTGCCGCAGCCACTGGATTTTACCGATTCGGCTATCGCTGACCACCACAGCGCTTTTCAGAACTTTTACAGGTTTAAAGCCGGATAAAACAAGCGCCGGGTATAAGCCCGACAGAATGCCCACAACCAACGTTAAGCAAAGCAGCAGCAGTAGTATAGTTGGATTTGTAAAGACATTGAATCTCATTTCTTTGCCTGTAAAGGCATTCAGTGTGGGCAGAAGCAGAGAGGTAAGCGCTGCAGAGAAGACGACACTGATAAGTGTAAGCAGCACTGTTTCTCCCAAAAACTGCAACATAAGTTGGCTGCGGCTGGCACCGATCGCTTTGCGCACGCCCACCTCTTTGGCCCTTTGCATAGACTTGGCCGTAGCCAAATTCACGAAGTTGAAGCAGGCAATCAGCAGTATAAAAACGGCAATAATGCCGAGCGCCTTTACGTAGGTGATATTTCCTTTCAGAAACATATTATACTTAAAGCTGGCGGAGTATAAGTAGATCTCGCTCAGGGGCTGAAAGTATGGCGTATACTTGTAGGGCTCGTTGGTGGCCGGGTCGACCTGCTTCTTTACGATGTCGCGGAACTTTGACTCGATAAATGCCGGATCAGTGCCCTTTCGCAGCTTTACGTAGGTATAGAACTGCTGCCAGCCCCAGCTTTTCATACGCTCTGCCGGCAGCTCTGCCGCCGCCATCGGCAGAATAAAGTTAACCGGCAGGTGGAATTTTGAATTGCTCCGAAACACGCCACGAACCAGCAAGGGCTGCTTATTCACCGATATCTTTTGCCCCACCGGGTCTTTGCTTCCAAATACTTTCTCGGCGAACTTATCCGATATCACAACGGAAGAAGGATCGTCCAGCGCTTTTTCCGGGGAACCATACTTGAAAGGAACCTGAAAAATCTGAAAGAAACCGGGATCAACAAAGAACTGCCCCTGCTCATACGTCCGCTTCTCACCCCACTCCACCAGGTTCTGCCCATCAAACTGTTGCATGAGGATACGCACAGTCTGCTCTACTTCCGGAAAACTTTCCTCCAGGGTAGTGCTAAACATAGGTGGTGTTGGGAGTACTGTCTCATCTCCATCCGGACTGGTCACATCGTCGTAGATGCGGTATACCTGGTCCCCTTCCGGCAAAAACTTATCATATTGCAGCTCATCGTACACAAACAAGCCAATGAGCAGGCAGGCCGTGAGGCCTAGGGCCAGGCCGGCAATGTTGATGAAAGTGAAACCCTTATGGCGAACCAGGTTTCGGAAAGCGGTTTTTAGGTAGTTGCGTAGCATCGTTTTAAATTACAAAGTTCCGGATAATATTGCTGCTATTCTGAGCGCTCGGGTACCTGTTGTAGCCCTACTGCTGCTATCCGGTTGTAATCAGAAGAAATGCCAGATGTTTATACATCTAACTACCAATAACTTATACTTACAACCTCTACAATCTGCGTGCAAATCCGCACGGCTACTGTGCGATTTCGCACGCCATACTTGCTGTACATCCCGCATTGCTGCTCATAGTCAGGTTGTTGTAATAATGGCATAATTGTAGTTTATTTCGATACAATAGATTGTACGCTTATGCTGTTAAAAAACGCCTCCATACTTGTGGTTGATGATGATACCGATGTGCTGACGGCGGTGCGGCTCTTGCTGCGACCGCATGTAAAGGAAATTGTGACAGAGAAAAACCCGGAACACATTCAACCCCTTTTAAAGCAACAGTCGTTTGATGTTATCCTGCTCGACATGAACTATGTCAGCTCCATCAACACCGGCAACGAAGGCCTGTTCTGGCTAAGAAAAATAAAAAACCTGAAACCGGAAACTGCCGTGGTCATGATTACGGCTTACGGCGACATCGACCTGGCCATACGCTCCCTGAAAGAAGGCGCTTTTGATTTCGTGGTAAAACCCTGGCACAACGATAAGCTGCTAACTATTCTAAAAGAAGCGATTAATAAAAAGGACAATGGCACCAAAGCTTCGTCGGTCGGCGCCAGCGCACCGGTAAATGGTGGCGAACTGCTCGGCGAATCGGAGGCCATGCAGGATATTCTGGTTAAGCTAAAGAAAATTGCTCCCACAGATGCCAATATCCTGATTCTGGGAGAGAACGGCACCGGCAAAGAACTGGTAGCCAAAGCCATTCACCAGCACTCGTTGCGTAGCGCTAAGCCTTTTGTAAAAGTTGATGTGGGTGCCCTGACCGAATCGCTGTTCGAGAGTGAGTTGTTCGGCCATAAAAAAGGTGCCTTTACCGATGCCCGGGAAGACCGCGCCGGCAGGTTTGAGGCCGCCGACAAGGGCACTATTTTCCTGGACGAAATCGGAAACATCTCGCTCCACCAGCAATCTAAGTTGCTCAGTGTGTTACAAAACCGGCAAGTGATGCGGTTAGGCGCCAACGAGCCCGTTAACGTAGATGTCCGGCTGCTGTGTGCCACCAATGTTGCGCTTTTTGAGCTAGCCAACGAGGCTCGTTTCCGCAAAGACCTTATTTACCGGATCAACACCGTCGAGATTATGATTCCGCCGCTACGCAAGCGCGGCAACGATATTATTCTGCTGGCTAACCATTTTATGAAAGTGTATACCGGCAAGTATATGAAACCGGCTATGGAGCTGTCGAAACCTGCTATGGACAAACTGATGAGCTACCGCTATCCGGGCAATGTACGGGAGCTGCAGTATGCTATGGAGCGGGCCGTAATTATGGCTGATGCTGACCTGCTGGACGCAAAAGACATCCTCTTCTCCCCTATCGAATCATTGCCCGCCGAAAAGGAACTGGTAAAGGAAACGAACCTGGAAGAACTGGAAAAAACAACCATTTTTCATGTACTCGAAAAGCATGGCGGCAACCTGACCAAAGCCGCAAAAGAGCTGGGCATCACGCGCACCGCCCTTTACCGACGACTAAACAAGTATGAACTCTAACAGCTTTGAAGGGAAACTTATTTTAAGAGTAGTGTTGCTGCTGCTTACGTTAAGTATACCCGCTTTCGCTATAGTAAAGGGCTGGTCAGAAGTGCTTGTCTTTCTGGTTCCCGTTCTTATTTACCAGGTGATAGAACTTGTCCGGTTTCTGCGGCAGGCCCAATTGGAAATGCAACAGTTTATAGAGTCGGTGCACTACAGGGATTTTTCAAGGTACTTTGATGAAAAGCATGCTTATTCAGACTTGCAGGTGCTGCGGCATGGCTTTAACCAAATAAACAGCACCTTTAAAACAATCAGCCGCGAAAAAGAAACGCAGTACCATAACCTACAGAAGATAATAGAATTGGTGGATACGGGTATGATGTCTTATAACCTGGAAAGCGGTGAAGTGGTGCTGATAAACGAATCTCTGAAAAAACTGCTCCAGGTGCCCTTTATGAAAACCGTGCATGCACTTGCTGCCAGAGACAAAGAGCTATACACAGAAATACAGCAGCTGCCTCCCGGAGAAACCCGGATTGCTACAGCCCATACTTCCCATCCCGAGAGAAGAACCATAAAAATACTATTGTCGGCTACAGTTTTCGAAAATGATGGCAGCAAGTATAAACTAGTCGCTTTTCAGAACATAAACGAGGCGCTGGACGAAACAGAATCCAAAGCATGGCAAAAGCTGCTGAACGTAATGACGCACGAAATCATGAATTCCGTGGCGCCTATTTCCTCGCTGGCAGATACCTTGAAAAACCGCCTGCAAGCCTCAACGATGCAGGGCATTTCCTCCCATGACATCGAAGATCTGGAAGTAGGTATCAGCACCATCAAACGCAGAAGCGAAGGCTTACTGCGCTTTGCCGAAACCTACCGCAACCTGAACAAAATTACAACCCTGAATCTGGACACCGTTTACATCAAAGAGCTGTTTGCCAACCTGCAACGCCTTATGCAGCCTACGTTGGCACAGAAGAATATCCGCCTGATTATCTTACTCAAAGACACAGACATTGCCCTGCAAGCCGATGCCAACCTGCTGGACCAGGTACTAATTAACCTGCTTGTAAACGCGATAGAAGCCGTAAAAGACGCTTCTGAACCAGAAATCACCTTATCCAGTTACATTACCCCCGACAGAAAAACAGTTATCAAGGTTGCCGATAACGGCGCCGGCATGTCGAAGGAAGTACAGGAAAAGATTTTCATTCCCTTTTTCAGCACCAAAAAACAGGGAAGCGGCATCGGCCTGAGCCTGTGCAAGCAAATCGTAATGCTCCACCGGGGCACCATACAGGTACAGTCTGCAGAAGGAGAAGGAACCGCTTTTATACTTCGGTTTGGATGAAAAGCCAGGGTATACTATTCCTCTTTCATCGTCCTGAAGATACTTTTGCTACGACATTTTGCTTATATCGGCTCGCGCTCTGTAGCACCTGCATTATCTTTAAGCCGTTGCCTGTGAGTCTGTTTCAGCTCATCCTACTTCCCCTGCTCGTAATCCTGAACTTGCGTTACTGAATCAAATTTAAAGTCTGAGGTGAGATGAAATTTGAGTGACGGGTAATGTTCCTGCACGGAGCGCAGGGTCCAGGCGGTATCGGCAAAAAATACGGGATTATCATCTTTGTCGTAGGCAATCTGGCTGCCTTTGTAGGAAATAAAGCGGGCCAGCGTCTCCTTGTCGTCTGAGGTTATCCAACAGGCTTTGTGGTAGTGGAGCGTGTGCAGATCGCAGGTGGCGCCATACTCCTGCAAAAGCCTGAACTTGATAACATCGAACTGCAGCTCGCCCACCGTGCCGATGATTTTGCGGCTTCCCGGCTGCTGCATAAACAGCTGTGCCACGCCCTCGTCGGTCAGCTGCCGGATTCCTTTTTCCAGCTGCTTTGTCTTGAACGGATCTTTGTTTACTACTTCTCTGAAGATCTCCGGCGAAAAGCTTGGAATGCCTTTGTATTGCAGCAGCTCGCCTTCCGTCAACGTATCTCCTATCTTAAAGGAACCGGTATCATAGAGGCCCACTACATCGCCGGGCCATGCCTCTTCCAGCAGGCTTTTCTCGTTGGCCATAAAGCTGGTGGGGCTGGAGAAGCGCACTTTTTTATCTAGTCGCGTGTGATAATAGAGCTTGTTGCGCTCGAACTTGCCCGAGCATACCCGGCAAAAAGCAATCCGGTCGCGGTGGTTGGGATCCAGGTTGGCGTGTATTTTAAAGATAAAGCCGCTGAAAGCTTCTTCTTCGGGCCGCACCTCGCGCTGTGTGGCTTCGGTAGGCTGCGGCGAAGGTGCCACTTTGATGAAGGTATCGAGCAACTCGCCTACTCCGAAATTATAGATGGCGCTTCCGAAGAAAACGGGCGCCAGGTAACCTTCCTTGTATAGCCCGAGGTCGAAATCTTCATAATACTCCTCCAGAAAAGCCACATCTTCGCGCAGCGTTTCGGCAGGTTTAGTACCTATAATTTTATCCACTGCATTGTCTGCAATATCTTCTATAGCGACAACATCCTTCGACAGCTTTGTCTTATTAGGAGAGAAGAGACGGAGTTCTTTATCGTAAATGTTATAGACGCCTTTAAAAGTGCTGCCGATGCCGATAGGCCAACTGAGCGGCCGCACATGTATGCTTAGCTCCTGTTCCAGTTCATCCAGCAGTTCGTAAGGGTCGCGGCCTTCGCGGTCCATTTTGTTGATGAAGATGATAACGGGCGTGTTGCGCATGCGGCATACCTGCATGAGTTTACGCGTCTGCTCCTCTACTCCCTTCACACAATCCACCACCAGTATCACACTATCCACAGCGGAAAGGGTGCGGTAAGTATCCTCGGCAAAGTCCTTGTGGCCGGGCGTATCAAGTATGTTTACCTTGTGGCCGGCATAGTCAAAACCCATTACGGAGGTAGCCACCGAAATACCCCGTTGTTTCTCTATTTCCAGAAAATCGGAGGTCGCAGCCTTGGTTATTTTATTACTTTTAACAGCGCCCGCTGTGTTAATGGCGCCCCCATAAAGGAGCAGTTTCTCAGTAAGCGTCGTCTTGCCTGCATCCGGGTGGCTGATGATGGCGAAAGTACGTCTGCGCAGAATTTCTTCTGGTATCATATAACTAATGTGTTCGCTGACTATAAGGCCAGGTAATATAAAAAATTAGGAAAAGAACAACCTGTAACCCAGCCTGATCAGTAAAAAGAAGCGTTAACCAAGGGAGTGCGGTATGGTAAGAATATAATAAATTATTATCTCTGCAAAGATACAAAATACTGCTGCCAGGTGCAATGGAAGTGTGTATAAACACAAAAAGTGACGCTAGCTTGTCCCTCTTTTTGTGTTTCTATATGGTGTTTACGCTAAGCTGTTTACTTCGAAAGAACTCTTGGCGTTTACACCGTATGATACAATCTTATTATCTTTCACGTTGGCGTTCATCTCCTTGATATAAATGGATTTGATGTTTTTTACGGATTTAGCTGCCGCTGCAAGTGCATTCCGGGTGGCATCATTAAAGCTCTTGCTGTCAGAGAAAGCAGGATAGCGGATATGTCAGCTATTGAAGCGATAAACGTCCTGACGGAGCGATACCATAAGCAAGGCAAGAAGCTACACCTCAGGAATCTGAGTGACAGTATCCAGCGCAAGTTAATCAATGCAGATGCTGTTATAGACGTAAATATACTGGAGCCTACTTTTGAAAGGCATACAGATAAATATTAATCGGTAAATTTTATACTTAACTAACAACCGGAATTTTCAGGCAAAAAGGAGTATTCGTCTCCTTTTATTTTTAGGTGTGGTATCTGTAAATACTTCTACCTAATCCTTTGGATGTTTTAACGCTGAACAGCTTTCTAAAATAAAAATAATGTTCAAACGGCAATTACCAGTATTGACAATTAGGCCCTAACACAACCGCACGTCCACACTACGACAATGATATAGTATTGTAGCACATACAGGAAAATGATATCTTTGCGATACATGCCAATAGATAGCGAACATATGCTGATATACAGCGGGATAATTACGCTTGACTATAATCCAGCGACGGACGTTTTGGTTACCAGTATGCCAGACATAAGGCAGTTCGGTTTATCAGAAGTGAGCTTTTGCCTGGGGCTTATCGTTGAAAATATTAGAAATTACGACATAAAAAATCTTCTGCTGGATTCCAGCAAATCCGTAATTGAAGCCGAAGACGAAGCCTATAAGACCCTTACCACAAAGTTCAGCATGGACTTAATGGCCACCCGTTTGAGAAAGATAGCACGGGTAGCAACCACGGACATCAAACGGGAGGAAAAATCTTCAAAACTTTCTGCAGAACTCAAACAGGAAATGAATTTACCTATTGAGTTTAAAAATTTCTCCGACAGAGCCCATGCAATGGATTGGCTTTTGTCTCAGGAGCAGGCTTAGAGGCAAGCAAGAGTGTTTTTCACAGCCGCTTTCAAATATCTCCCTACGAAGTCGTTTTGATTTCAGGTTTAATATAAAAGAACCAAATTCCCCTCATTATTAAACTTAGATGCACTTTATGATTATAAAAAGAGTGTCTACTGTAGCGACCACGCCCGCCATAGATATCTTCTTAATGCGCTGATCCACATTTTCTATAACTTGGCTGTCTGCACCTTCTCCGACTACCAAAACAGCAAGTGTAACCCAGCTAAAACCCTGGCTTAACCTCTTAGGTTATGTTATTTTACCTTTATACAGGCCGGTAAAAATAAAAGAGGCCTTCCAAGCCGGAAGGCCTCTTTAAGGTTATGCCAAAATGCTACTATCCTGTATTTACCAGATAGTCACGCTTCTGCCAGATTTGGGAAAAGTTAATCGGCTCAGGTTATAGGTCAGCATGATTTCATTGGTGTTCTTGTTAATGGAATTCGCATCTCCTGTGGGCACCTCGTAAGCATATCCCACTGTTAGCTGATTAAGCCGCACACCACCCGTAAAAGTATACGCCAGATCCTTCCGGTATCCGCCGCCAATCCAAAGCATGTTCTGGTACACAGCCTTCAACTGGCCTTCTACCGTTTCTTGCAGCTGATCATCATATTGATAAATACCATTTACAACAATACCAACCTGCTCAGACAAAGCGGTGCGGTAACCTCCCTGAATGATATGTTTGCGGGTATACATGTCTTTCAGAAAAGTGTCTCCTGTGGTAACGACGCCTCCCTTTGTGATATCCTGCATGGCATAGCCTATGTAGAACTTGTCCGATGTCATCATCAGGCCCAGGTTGATATCCAGTTTGCCCAAGCGATTGCTATTGCCCAGCACGTCCTGGTACTGCGGGTCATTCTCCTGATCCACGGTCAGCCTGTTGCCATTCAGCCTCTGGGAACTATACGTAACCGCAGTTCCCCACCGCAGGCTTGTGCGCTCCGAAAGCCTTACCTGCGAAGCATAGCTCACAAATACCTGGCTTTCGGCAAAGGGGCCAAACTGGTCGTGCAGCACCGCCAAACCGATAGCATGTTGCGCGCCTATACTTGCATCGCCTTCATCTTGCTGGTCTTCCGTCTGATCATCTTTTTTCCAGGCAGCGTAATCGGCCAGGTCCAGCTCGCCTGAAGCGAAGATGGTTTTCGGCGCATCCTCAAAGCCGGTCCATTGGTTGCGGTAAAATGTTTTCACCACGGAGCCTTCGTAGCCTGTCAGCGCCGGGTTGTAATATTGCTGAAACAGCGAGAAATTAGCTACGTTTTTTCTGTTCTGGGCCTGCAGGCCCAGAACAGAAAGTATAAAGCATATTGAGAGAACTAACTTTTTCATCTTTACTTCTTAAGAATTGTAACAACACCTTTCTTCACCATGTTAATATCCTTTACCTGTACCACGTAGAAGAAAGCTCCTGCCAGTACTTTTCCGTTCAGGCCTGTGCCGTTCCATCCTGCCTCGGGGTTTGTGGTTCTGTATACCCTGACACCGGAACGGTCAAATACCTCTATCTCCACATTGTTGTAGAACCGTAGCTCAGGTATAATCCAGGTGTCGTTGATGCCGTCGCCGTCAGGAGAGAAAGCATTCACAATCTTCAGCTGTTCTTCTGCTTTGGCATAAAGCGTTTTGCTGATGGTAAATGATTTTTCGATCACATTGTTGTAAGGGTCGGTGCTTCTTACCCTGACAGTGAACTCCGTTTTACCGGACAAGCCTTTGTTCGACTGGAGGTATAGTTTGTCGCCTTTTACCTCAAACAAGCTGTTGTCGGCATCGCCTGCGCCACTTACCAAAGTATACACAAACTCGCTGTCGTCTGGGTCGGTTGTAGAGAAAGTACCGATTACATCAGCAGCAGTAGCCTCTGGTTTGAAAGTAGTTGCACTAAAAGCCAGGGTTGTCGGCACTTTGTTGGGCTGCACTTCCACAACTACCGTAGCAAATTTGCTGTCGATGTTCGTGGTCATCGGGGCCAGCACCAACTCGCCTGTCAACTCATATGCTCCGGCTACTACACCATTGTAATCGCCCTGGCTCCAGATAACATCGATTTCTTCGGTAGCGCCGGTAGCGTAGGTAACCTGCACTTTGGCTGGCATCGGAACATCAGTATAGGTTGTTCTGATAGGCACTTTAACTACAGGCGGAGCTGTAACAGCAACGATGTTGCGGGTTATTTTAACTACTTCCGCTGTTACATCTGCCCCTTTGTTGCCGGCGGCATCCACAAGGTACAGCGTAACCGTTAGCTGGCCATCGTTAAGTGCAGTCAGGTCGAGTGTGCTGATGTCGAACTGCCCGTCGGTTACTGTCGCTTCGCCGGATACAGGTGCGCCGCCGTTGTTGCTGGTAACGCTGTAGAAGTAAGTGGTTCCGGGCTCAGCGCCGCTTATCTGCAAGGCAGTACCGGTTACATTCGTTACATCTATTCTTGTGGTGTTAAACGCTACCGCATACCCTGCCGGAGCCGTAGCATCGTAGGTAAGCGCCAGTTCGTCTGAAGCAGCATTCGTGTTCGTAGCCAGGTCAGCAGCTACTCCGGAAGCAACGGTTACATTCACTGCGCCATCCATGGCCGGCGTAATCAAGGCTGTATATTCGCTGTCGCTAACCTTGCTGAAGTCAGAAGCCACACCATTTGCTACGGCAATATCACTCACATCAAAGCCGCTCACAAGCTCGCTGAATTTAAAGGCAACAGTAAACGGAGCGTTGGCTGGATCAGCAGCTGCAGTGGCAAGGGCCAGCGTTGGTTTAGTGGCATCGTATACCCGCGTTAGCGTGTTGGAAGCATCGTTGCCGTTGAGGGCCAAGTCTTGGGCCATATCGGCAGCCACAGAAACGCTTACCTCGCCGTCTGTGGTTGGCGTGATATGGAAGATGTACACCTTACTGTCTGCCTGCGAAGAAGAAGAGACCGAGGCGTTAATCACCGTAAGGGCATTCAAAGCAAAGCCTGTTATATTCTCTGAAAAGGTAATGCTCACGTCGAAGCTGCCATTCACTTGGGCGGGAGCCTCAGAGGCAACTGCTACAGTTGGCCTAATTACATCATAGGTGTGCGTTACTGTATTAGAGGCGGTATTGCTGTTCGTGGCAACATCAGCCGCCACATTTTCGGCTATACTTATGTTTACAGCACCATTGGCCGCTGGCTCCACCAGCGCTGTGTATATTTTGGAATCCGCCGTCGCTAAGTTTTTCAAGCTGCCGTTCTCTATCGTTACGTCTGCCGCATCAAAGCCTGTTACCGGCTCGCTAAAGGTAATTTGTATATTGAAAGAAGCTTTAACTCTTTCAGGAGCAGCCGATGTAATTGCCACGGTAGGGCGTGTAGCATCAAATGCAGCTTCTACTGTATTAGACGCAGTGTTGGCGTTACCTGACAAGTCTGTAACTACAGCGGCTGGCAGTTTTATGTTTACAGGTCCGTCTGTAGTTGGCGTAAGGGTAGCCGTATAGGTCAGTCCGTCCGTTGTTGCAAGGCCAGACACTTCAGCATTGTCTGCCTCAAAAGCAGCCGCCGCCAACGTGTACACTTGTTCGCTGAATACAACACTTATATCGAAAGGAGCATTAACCGGTGATGTTACATTGGATTGAATGGTCACAGTCGGCGCTGTCAGGTCGATAGTTAAGGCAAAAGCATCGCTTGCCTCTCCTGTGTTACCGGCGGCATCCATGGCCGTGGCAGTAAGAGAGTATATCTCTTCTGGCAGTTCTACCTCTTCAAAGTTAAATACCCACTTACCTGATGCATCTGCGTGGGCGGTGCCTGCCTGCCCCTGGGTTGCCTCGCTTATCGTTATCTCGGCGTTAGCTTCGGCGGTGCCGGAAAGTACAAGGGTGTTGTCAGAGGTTATCCGGTCGTTATTTACAGGGCCTCTGTCCTCGGATACAGCAAGGATGACCGGAGCAGAAGGTGCTTGGGTATCTACTGTAACACCAAGCACTGGAGTTTTATCTCCGGTGTATCCTAACAAATCTGTTGCATCAGCAGAAATATTATGAACACCTTCTGAAAGATCAGTAGTGAAGGTATAAGACCAGTTGCCATCCTCTCCGGCTGTTACGCTGGCTACAAGCGTTGTACCCTCATAGATGTTCACCTGCACGTTTGGTTCTGCGGTTCCCGTTACAGTAGGAGTTGCATCATTAATGTATCCGTTGTTACCATCTGCCAGCACAGGAGTAGAAGGAGTTGCAGGCTTATAGTAAGTCAAAGTCCTGGATGATTCTATTTGAAGAGCGGGGTCAGCATCATATCCTCCAAACTCAACTACATATCCGTTTATGGCAGGAGAAACGTTGGCAAGATCATTCCATTTGCCATTCTGCAGAGAGTAAAGCTGCATGTAATCTTCGTCATTTGCGTTATTAGGCTCACCCGGATTCCAGTTCATATAAGCCCCAGCCAGTACAGGATTCGTATTCCCTCTGGAAATGGCTGTACCTTTTTCCGGGCCTGTAGCCCAATACCAGTTACTTTCGGAAGCATTACTGATTGCATCAGCATTATCTGATCCGCCAATCCATCCGTCACTTGATAGTTTGTCTCTGACAAAGTTATTCTCAGTCTGAGATGTAATAGTTGCCAGGTAGCCGGTTAAACCAAAGAACCTTTTTGAGGCAGCGGCATCTCTGGCAGCCGTCCAGGAAATGGTGGAAACAGTGCTTATGTACAGGTAATAATGTGGTTTTCCTCCAATAGTTGAACCTACTGCATCGCCTAAAACAACTTTAATAGATCTGTCGGCAGTATTAGAAGAAGTGCTGCTGAATTTAATGCTTCTGAAGATACTTTGCCATTGATCGGCAGTAGCAGTTCCTGTAAATATTAAGGAGCCTGTTGCCGGATTATAAGCAGAAGTGACCCCGGAAGGAAGCGTACCGACAGAAAGGACATCTGCATTGGCCTGGAAACCGGTTTGAATGTATACCCGAGCATTGGTAATTTCCTTGCCTGTAACAGTTATCTGGTCGTCAACTATTGAAGCTTGTTTATAATAAGCTTTTTTCACTGTTGAAGATCCGGCAATCTCATTGCTTGGATTTACAGTTACCGTTATTTTAGCTCTTGCAGATTCACAGGCAGTTTCAGTCTGGGAAACCCAGAACTCCTGCGTGCCATACATGTTAGTGGCTGGTGTAGGAGCTGTAGCAGATCCTGTTCCGCCGGTAGCCGTATTGTACCACAACAAATTCGAACCCGTGGCCTGTGCGCTTAAAGGCGTAGCTTCATCATTGGCGTAATAAGTTACGTCGGTTACAACAGGCGGCTCGGTATTGTTTAAATTAACATTAACTGCAAACGTTGTGGAAGCAACATCTCCATCAGCATCTGTTACTGTAACGGTTATGTTCGAAGTGCCATATTGCCCTGCGGCAGGTGTTACAGATACAGTTCTGTCCGATCCTGACCCTCCGAACGTGATGTTTGCATTTGGAACCAACGCGGTGTTCGATGAAATAGCTGTAACCGTTAAACTTTCTGCCGCCGTCTCGGCATCCCCTACAGTAAAGCTAACAGAAGAAACCGAAACGTCCTGACAGGTTGTTTGCGCTGCTATACTTGAAACAGTAGGCAAAGCATGCGTAGAAAAAGAGCCGGAAGATATGTCAGAGAACTGAGAAGAGGCATCTTCCGTAACGAAATAATAGTCGTATTCAGTTGAAGGACTAAGTCCGGTCATTTTAAAGGTCGTCTCTTCATTGGCAGTCATAGCGCTAGAGCCGCTTGCTGCAACAGTCACCGACCCATAGTTTTCACCGGCTTTTATTTCAGCTGCTGTAGGCGGAGTTGCATTATGCGGAACGGCTAACCAGTAGCCGGTAACGTTCACACTGGATGTGCCTTTCAAGGTCCCACCTGAAGATGTATTGTCCGAAACACTGCTGCTGGCTGATGCTACATCTTTGATGATATCATTTAAATCGGCCAGTTCACCGGCTGCGTAATACCAGGTAAATTCATCACTGGCTCCAACAGGCAAGTCATTAAACCGAACATAAAAGCCATAAGAGCCGTCACTGGTTTGATCAATGACGCTGGTCTGAGGATTCAGATTAGTTACATTTTGAAAACTGCAACAGCTTTGAATGATTGTATTACCTCTGTCTGAATTTGTGTAGAATAAAATCCCTTCCTCTGGAGTTGATATTCTAAGAGCAGATGCTCTGGTTGCAGGGTCTGTTATTTTGACAAACGCACCATCTACCAAGTTACCTTTTTGTTTATTTGGCTGGTCAGTTTCGGCAACAAAATCATCTCTGGTTCCCACCCAGATACGCACATTTTCCACCGGGGCAGCGCTAACGTTCTTAACTTTAACCTTTACCTCTATGTAGGCGCTGTTTTGCGGAAGCGTGTAGGTATTCTCGACTTCAAGCGCAGAACTGCCAACAGTAATGTTCCCTTTCGAAATTATAGTGCCGTAACCATTAACACCATCGTTAGCAATAAAGCCTGACTTATCTATTACCTGGTTGCTAAGGGTAGGATTTTCTACTCTAGTTCCATTAAGGTTCCATTCATTGGTTTTGTCCCCTCCTATTGCAAAAGCATTGTCTAAGGGATAAACAGAATATGTTAATTTACGCCATGCATTTCGTACACTGTTATAATAAAATGGCTGTTGTAAATTCCCTGAGGCATTGACAGAGTTCTCGGAGCCATTGCCCATGCGGAGCTTATTGTTGTTGAGAATAGTTGTAGTTTGTGCATTTACACTTTCTGGCATAAGCAGCAAGCTAACCACAACAAGCAATAAGCTGATTGAAAGCAGCTTATAAAAGTATCTTGCTAAATTATTCATAACTTAATTTCTCTGGATTTTAGAATGTGCGACGCTCCATGTATCACCTGCTCTTTTCAACTCAAGTTCTACAGCTACAAAGTCTTTGTAGCTGCCATCAAAGTTGAAATAGTAGACAAAAGCGACACTAGCTGAATCTTGAGAAACATTGAAATCACGAAAAAGGAAAAATGCGTTTATGCCTTTGTCAACTATTTCGTTCTTTTCCAGAAACATCAGTGCCTTTCCACTTTTAGACACATTAATGGTTTCTGGAAAAGAGATGCCATGCTGCATCACGTATAGCTGCTTTAGATTTTCTTTGACATCGCGCGGATAGAACTCTTGCAGTTCCGGAATGTCAATGCATTTTTGCAGCACCTGAGGATGATCATTCTTGGATTGGGCCATTATTTGGATAGCGTATCCAAAGACAAATAGGAGGACCAGTAAAATTTTAAATTTCATAAATAACTGTTTGATTCATGTGTGAAATATGTAATTCAATCCGCTTACCTAAATCAGAATGGTTTACATGCTCACGCTAACAAAATTGAGTTTTATAGCTGTTTGTCCTGCAAAAGCGCCCTTCGCTGAGGAGCTGCTACCAGGAAAGGATAAAACCTGAAATAAACCAGGATTAGCCTGCGGAGATGCGTTACAAGTTTGTCATAGGCGCTTCAATTCTAGTAGGTTTTATGTTGGCGTATTTTTTTTTGGATCATCTTTAATCTCTGCAGCGCATCTCCTGCTTTCGGGTTTTATTTAACAGGGCAGAAATGGGCTTCAGAAAATGGGGAAAGAGCGAAAATGTATAGGAGTTTAAATACCAACAGGCACCCGCATAATGTATGATAATAAGATTGTTGTACCTGCAGTAAAAAAGTATACTTTATAATAATTTTCCAAATGTATGAAGATAAATTATTCGAATGCAATACTTTATAAAATAATATTTTCAAGTAAACAGATTTTTAACAAATAATATTACTATTTATATAAAATATATATTTATTTTTCTCATTTACTACATTAATCCAATAAAATGAAAATATACATTTAAGGAAATTTAGTAGGATATAACTACAATAATACAAACTAAAGCATTATTTATCTGCCTGGAGAGTACAAATACATTCATAGTTAAGGCTGGATTACCAAGTTTTATCATTACTTTAAGTCTGCAAAGAATTTACCTACTATGGTTTCGAGGCATTGGACAGGATGGATTAAGCATGAAGAGGCTGATAATTATGAGCAATATCTGGCGAAGCATTTGCTTCCGGAGTTAGCTCTTATAGATGATTTTGCGGGCATTATAATTTACAAGAGAATGGATAATAGCGCTGTGGAGTTTCTCGTCGTTACTAACTGGCTATCTATGGACGCCATAAAGAAGTTTGCCGGCACTAATCCGTCAGTGGCTGTTGTGGGAGAGGAAGCCAAAAAGATGATGGTTCGTTATGACAAAGAAGTGCGGCACTACGAAATAAAAACTATCTGAATTATAAATGGATACAGAAGTTAACAGAAAAACTTCAGCAAAGTATACCAATTAAATTCCCCTCTTTTTCAAGGAAGGGTTAGGAGTGGTTCTTATGTTTTGATTTTTGACAAGTTCTGTCGCTGTCTATACTTAATCGTATTTTAACATTTCCCTTCTAACAATAAAGTGTATAAAACAATAGCCCAGCACAAATAAATTGTGCTGGGCTATTGTTTTATACACTTTAGCAGATGTTATGCTGTAAATCCAGCAAACAATGATGATACTTTGTAGGTTTATGTGCCCCTAGCTTTTCACCATTGCGTCTATGGTTTGGATGGTGCCGTCGGGGTTATACTTCAGCTCTGTTACTTTCACGCTGCGCAGGTGCGTTTTGCCGCCTGACAGGGAGCTGTCGTGGAAGAACAGGTACCACTTGCCGTCTTTCTCGATAATAGAGTGGTGGTTGGTCCAGCCAAGCACCGGCTTCAGAATAACACCCTGGTAAGTAAACGGCCCGGTTGGACCATCGCCGATGGCATACGCAATATTATGCGTGTCGCCGGTGGAGTAAGAGAAGTAATACTTGCCGTTATACTTGTGCATCCAGGCGGCCTCAAAAAAGCGCTTGTCGTTGTCTTTTGCCAGCAGCGGTTTGCCGTCCTTGTCCAGAATCTGCACATCCTGCACTGCACCGTTAAAGCTTTTCATATCGCTGCTCAGTTTAGCTACTTTGGGGCTGAGTGCCGGCTGATCATCGTCTGGATAGGTATCGGCCTGGTTATACTTGCCGCTGCTCCAACGCTGCAACTGCCCTCCCCAGATACCGCCGAAATACATATAATAGTCGCCATTATCATCTTTAAAAACAGTCGGATCTATACTATAGCTGCCTGCAATTGGTGTTGACTCGGCTTTGAAAGGGCCTGTGGGTGAGGTGCTAGTGGCCACGCCTATCCGGAAGATGTCCTGCTTGTCTTTGGCGGGAAAGTATAAATAATACGTGCCGTCCTTAAACGCGGCGTCCGGCGCCCACATCTGCCTTCCGGCCCAGGGCACATCTTTTAAGTCCAGTGCTACGTCATGCACCATTACCTTGCCGCCCACGCTGTCCATCGAGAGTACGTGATAATCCTTCATGGCGAAATGCGAGCCGTCATCTTTTTCCGGTATGCCGGCGTCAATGTCGTGCGAGGGGTACACGTATATTTTGCCGTTAAACACGTGCGCCGAAGGGTCGGCGGTATAAATTTCAGTTACCAGCGGCCCCAGAATCGGAGAAGTTTGCGCTGCCGTTGTCTGCGCTGCTTCCGGCTGTTCCGTCTGCTTTTCCGAACTGGAACTCTGGCAACCGCCTGCTAAAACCGACGCAGCCAGCAGGGCCATTGTGCCATACATAAAAGGTTTTTTTTCTTTCATTATTTGGTTTCTTGTTATTAATCTGGTTTATACTTTATTCTGCCTATCTGACGGTATAAAACTACCTCCGTTACCCACACGCCCTAGTTCAGGTTTTTAACTTACGAGAGCCAGCAGATTTATACTTCATCAATCTTATACTTACGAAATTTGAAAATTTACCCAATAATAACTCAGAATAAAAGCTGGAAGTGGGTAAACTTATATGTCATAGTCGTAACCTTCGAGAGTTTAGCAACAGGTACTAATTAGCTTCAGAGACATTACGCTGCTTTTATTTAACTGCCGAAGCCGCTGTTTTGCGGAAGCTTTCCGGCGGCCCCAGGTAACTTGATTTTGCACCTGCTCCGGTCTCCACCACAATTTTCTGCAGCACTACGCCCGGGTCTACTATCCATACTTTGAGCACGTGCTGCCCCGGCTTGGTGACCTTGTGCTTTGATTGCGTGATGATAATATTGTTGGCCACCCACTCGTCCCAGGACTGTGTGGTGTTGTCTTTATGGGTGTTCACAATTTGCGGTGTGGCATCATCAAAAGCGATGGCATAGCGCAGGCCTTCCGTGTTGTGATAGTTGAGGGTGGGCGAAACGTATACGTTCACGGTTACCTGCCCGCTATCCAGCAGGTACATATCATACTCCAGGCGCGGGCTGTTCTCCCCTGGCATCCGGCTTGTGGCGGTTACCGGAGAAGGCGTCATGGCGGATGCAGTGCGGCCCAGGTCAGGTATAAGCTTCCATTTTACATTATCAGCTGCTGTGGCGCGGGCATAGTTTTCGGCGTTTATGGCCACATAGCCGTTGCTTTCCACAAAGCCTTTCACGTTAGCTGCTTTCAGCGAAGCGGGGTTGTTTATCACTGCCTGTAGCACTACCCGCTTCCCTTTTGGACCGGTAATGGTGATAGGTACGCGTTGCTTTCCTGCGGGGGCCTGCTCCCAGTTCACGCTTACCAGCAGGCGCTGCTGGTCTTTCACTGTGCCTTCTTTTTTATCAACTTTAAGCCAGGGCGCTCCGGTCTGAACGGTATAGTTAAATGGCGCCTGCCCGCGGTTAAATACTTCAACATAAAAAGCCTGCTGTCCGAAAGGTGTTAACTCCGGCAGCATGGCCTCTTCTTTTGCCGCTGGCCACCAGCCTGCAGTACCTTCCACAGCCACACCCATATCCGCTCCGGCGGGCAATTTGATTGCAGTTACTTCCGGCATTACGTCTTTGTCCGGCTGCTGCCAGTAGGTATAGCTGATGTGCGTCTGGTCCATCATGTGGGGCCATTTACCGCCAGCCAACTCCTCGTTATAATATTTTGACAGCTCCTGATCGGTATTAAACAACTCCCTTGCTTTTTCGGCCATTTGGTTTGTTGCTGCCCTGCCTTGGCTAGCATACAGCCGGTTTTGAGCAACAGCAAAGTATAACGCGTTGAGGTTGGCGCTTGCTTTTACCGGGTGCAGCACCAGCTGGAAATAGGCATCCTTGTATTCGGCGGGCATTTTCTGATACAGGCGCTCCGCTTTTTCTGCAAGTTCATTGTATTCGGCTACTACATTTTCTGCTTCGCGATAGTTGGTCAGGCTGTAGGTTTCAGGAGATAGAAGCTCGGGCTTGCGGCGCGCGTTATACTTGCCATACTTAGAAAGCAGGCCGGCAATCTCTTCTGCATACTGCTTCCCGAACTGCTGCGCTGCCCATAACTTCGTATACTCCTCCAGGCGTTCGACGGGCCACTTTTCCAGGTTCCAGGCATAATCCAGAAAGAACGAAGTCGGGAACTCCATCGGCTTGATATCGCCCACGTTCACAATCCAGATTCTGTCTACGCCGTGTTCGTAAGCCAGGTGCATCTGCTCCCAGATGCGGGGTAGCGGGTTGGTATTAATCCATTTATAGTTGCGGGGGCCGCCCACATAATCGAAATGGTAATAAATGCCGTAACCACCCGGGCGCTCTTTCTCCCCTATTTTGGGCAGTTTGCGGATGTTGCCCCAGTTGTCATCGGCCAGTAAGAGGGTTACATCATCCGGCACGCGCATACCTTTGTCGTAGTAGTCCTGCACCTCTTTGTAAAGCGCCCATACCTGCGGGGTTTCGGAGGCGGGTTTGCCTGTTTCCTCTGCTATAATTTGCCGCTGATCTTCTACAATTTTTTCCAGCAGGGCAATGTTGCTTCCCTCGCTCATCGGTTCATCGCCGTCGCCGCGCATGCCTATAGTTACCAGGCTTTCGTTACCGCCCATGCGCCGGATGCCCTCACGCCAGAATTTCTGTAGCGTATCCGGGTTAGTCTGGTAGTTCCAGGCACCTGCACCAAAGCGGCGCCACTCGTCATGCGCCCGCATTAGCGGCTCGTGGTGCGAGGTGCCAATCACCACGCCATACCTGTCGGCCAGTTCCGGGTTTTTCGGGTCGTCCACATAAAAAGCACGGCCCCACATGGCCGGCCACAGGTAATTGCCTTTCAGGCGAAGTATAAGCTCAAACACATGGGCATAAAACTTCGAATTAAAGCCGCCGAATTTCTCTGTGGCCCAGCCTGCCAGCGCCGGCGCTTCGTCGTTAATAAAGATGCCCCTGTACTTTACAGCGGGCTCGCCGGCGGTGTGGCGGCCCGGCATTACGTACAAATTTTGCTGCTGCTTTACCGGCACATCGGCCCAATAATACCATGGCGACACACCAATCTGTGCCGACACATCATACATACCGAAAATAGTGCCGCGCTTGTCGCTGCCCGCAATTACCAGCGCCTGATCTACACCGCGCATTGGTTTATCCACCACCTGCACCAGGTAGGTTTCCCATTTACCGGCTATACCTGTTACATCCAGCTTTTTGTTTTTAACCAGCTTGTCGATAAGGGGGCTTTGGCCGAGCGTACCGATGAGTAGCAGTTGTTTTGCCTTGGGCGCTTTTCTGGCAATGGTGAGGTCGGGCTGAATACCGGTGACGCGGTTTACGTCGGCCTGTAAATCCCTGGCTGCTCGTATCACACCCGCATCAGTGCCGCTACTCACAAACAAAGGCGCCGAACGCCCGCCTGCTGCTAGCGCAAAGTATCCTTTGCCGTTGGAAGCGGCTATGTAGGAAGAGTCGTTGGTGGCCAGGGCAGGTAGTGCTATAAAAGCAAGTATAAACATCATACCCGGCATATACATCCGCTTTGCCCACCAGCCTGGCCTTGTCTTCTCAGGTATTTGTAAAGTATAATCTAAGATAATGCGCTTCATGTTCAGTTTATTTACAGCAGCTGTTTCGCTACAGTCATACATGCATTTTAAGCTGCTTTGCCACGTAAAAATAAGTCACTAATTCTCTATCAATGTCTCAGGCCTAATGTCTGATGTCCCCATACTTGCGTCCTTTTTATAGCTCTACCGGCTTCATGCGCGGCGACAGGAAATGGATTATCACCCATGCCAGCAGATAGGCGCTGCCGCAGATAATGAAGAGGATGTTATAGCCTGCCGTCAGGTTGCCGAGCATTTTGTAATAGTCAAGTATAAAGCCGATGAAAAGCGGGAAAGCAGCACCGCTCAGTGAACCTGCCATACCGCCGATGCCTACCACCGAGCTTACCGCCCTCTTCGGAAACATATCGGAAACAAGGGTATACACATTCGCGCTCCAGGCCTGGTGTGCGGCCGCCGCCAGGCTAATGAGTCCGACTACTACCCAGATATCGGAGGTGTAACGCGCCAGCATAATGGGCAGCACCAGCAGTGCAATTAGCAGCATGGCTGTTTTGCGTGCTTTAAATACGGGCCACCCTTTCCGGATAAAGTAGGAAGAAAGATAGCCGCCCCCGATGCTCCCCACGGTAGTGGCAGTATAAACAACGGCCAGCGGCAACCCCAGGCTGCTCAGATTCAGGTCGAAAGTGGAGCTAAAATAGGACGGCAGCCAGAAAAGGAAGAAATACCAGATTGGATCAGTAAAGAACTTTCCGCAGATAAACACCCACGTTTGCCGGATAAACAGCAGCCTTGACCATTTCAGAGGTCTTTCGTTTACTTCGGCCGGGGCATCGTCGTTATCGCTGTGGATGTAATCATACTCGGCGCGGCCCAGGCGCTTTTGCCTGGAAGGAATTTCGTAAAATATCAGCCAGAAAACCAGCCATACAAACCCGACAGCACCAGTGGCAATAAATGCTTCCTGCCAGCCATAAGATGCCACAATCCAGGGCACCAGCAGCGGAGCAGCAATAGCGCCTACGTTGGCACCGCAGTTAAAAAGGCCTGTCGCCAGCGCCCGCTCTTTTTTCGGGAACCACTCGGCTACTGTTTTCACTGCAGCCGGAAAATTACCCGACTCGCCTACGCCCAGTGCTGCCCTGGCCACCCCAAACCCGAACGTAGACCTTGCCAGCGCATGCGCCATAGCGGCCAGGCTCCACACGACAATAGACAGGGAGTAGCCCATTTTGGTACCTACCTTGTCTATAACGCGCCCGAACACCACCATACCCAGCGCATAGGAAGCTGTAAAGGCGGTTACAATAACGCCATAATCGCTTTCCGTCCAGCTGAACTGCTGCTCCAGCACTGGTTTCAGCAGGCCCACTACCTGCCGGTCGAGGTAGTTGATGGTAGTGGCTGCAAACACAAGGGCACAGATGGTCCAGCGGTAGGAGCCGATTTTAACCTTTTCTGTAACTTGTTCGGTGATGAGCGGTGTGTTCATAAAGCGTGCGGATTACATCGGATTAGCTATTTTGTTAAAGCGGGAAGTAGTTCTTGGCGTTGTAGTAGCAGATGTCCTGTACCATTTTACCAATCCACGTAATATCGGCCGGAAGCAGGCCCTGCGCAATGTCGTTCCCGAACATGTTGCACACAAGCCTTCTGAAATATTCGTGGCGCGAATAAGACAGGAAACTGCGCGAATCGGTCAGCATGCCGATAAAGCAGCTGATGAGCCCCATATTCGACAGTGCGTCCATTTGCGCTTTCATACCTTGCAGCTGGTCGAGAAACCACCAGGCCGAGCCGAATTGCATTTTGCCTTTAATGCCGCTTTGCTGGAAGTTACCGATCATGGCGGCAAAAGCGGCGTTATCGGCCGGGTTCAGGTTGTAAATAATGGTTTTAGCCAGCTGGCCTTCCTGTTCCAGTTTATCAAAAAAGGCCGCCATGGCCGCTGCCTGTGGAAAATCGCCAATGGAATCGTAACCGGTATCAGGGCCGTTTACCTGCAGCATGCGCGTGTTAGTATTGCGCAAAGCGCCTACGTGGAACTGCTGCACCCAGTCTTTCCGGCTATACATTTTGCAGAGCTCCAGCAGTATAAACCCGCTAAACTCATTCTGGCAGGCAGCTGCTTCCGCATCGTTTCCAGCCAGTACAGCAGCAAAAGCTTTCTCCGGGTTTCCGCTGCTTTTGCCCACCGGCGGCAGGTGCGACAGGCCGTGGTCAGCGATGCGGCAGCCGTTGCTGTGGAAGTAATCTATGCGCTGCTGCAGGGCTTCCAGCAAGGTATCTATACTTGTGATGTTTACCTTGCTAACGTCTGCCAGTTGCCGGATGTATGTTCTGAAACTAGTGCCTCCGGATAGATTCAGCGCCTTGTCAGGCCGGAAAGAGGGCAGCACTTTTGTGCTTGAGGAGGAGGCTGCCAGCTGCTGATGAAAGTATAAATTATCTACAGGGTCATCGGTGGTGCCGACCATCTCCACGTCGAAATGCGCCAGCAGGCCCTGCGGCGTAAAAACCGGCTGTTGCAGCAAACGGTTGCAGTGCTCATACACTTCCAGCGCATTTTCTCCTGATAATAAATCGGTTACACCGAAAGGATTTTTCAGCTCCATGTGTGTCCAGTGATAGAGCGGATTGCGCATGGTATAAGGCACCGCCTCCGCCCATTTCACAAATTTTCCTTCATCGCTTGCATCACCTGTAATATACTTTTCCTCCATGCCTAATGTGCGGAGTGCGCGCCATTTGTAATGGTCTCCTGCCAGCCAGATATCGGTCATGTTCCGGAAATTCTCGTTCCGGGCAATTACCTCCGGCGACAGGTGGCAGTGGTAATCAATAATGGGCAAACTCTTGGCATAATCGTGGTATAGCTGCCGCGCCGTATCCGTTTGCAGCAGGAAATCATCGCCCAAAAAGCCTCCTGTCTGTCGCCTTGACTCTTTTTCTTTGGTTGAGGCGTGTTGGCTTGTATCGTTATGCATGTAAATTATTGTTTTATGATATTGATTTTGCAATGCCCATTTCCAGGCCACGCAGCTCGGCAAGGCCGCGTAACCTGCCGATGGCAGAATAGCCCGGGTTAGTGACTTTGTGCAAATCATCGAGCATCTGGTGGCCGTGATCCGGGCGGAAAGGGATGGGCTGCTCCCGCTCCTGGTTAATAGCAATCAGTTCACGCATCACGCCATACATGTCCACATCGCCTGCCAGATGGTCGGATTCGTAAAAGTTGCCACCTGCATCTTTCAGCACATTGCGCAGGTGGGCAAAGTACACCCGGTGCCCCACCGCTTTGATAATATCCACCGGATTGTTGTGCGGCCCCGCCCCCAGCGAGCCGGTGCAGAAGCAGATGCCGTTTGGTTCGCGGTCTACGGTGCTGATGATGTAGAGCAAATCCTCTTTGGAGCTGGCAATACGCGGCAGGCCAAGTATAGGATAGGGCGGATCATCCGGATGAATGGTCATGTTGATGCCTGTTTCTTCGCATACATCCATAATGGATTCAAGGAAGTAAGCCAGGTTACTACGCAGCCCTTCCGGACCTATAGTTTTGTAGATGTCTATACTTTGCTGCAGCATCTCTACGGTTACGCTTTCTTCGGTGGGTACGCCCATCAGAATGATGTCGTGGAGCTGCTTTAGCTCCGCTTCCGTAGCATTTTTGAAGCGTTGCTTCGCCTCGGCTACCACTTCGGGAGCATAGTCGTTTTCGGCACCTTCTCTTTGAAGTATAAATATATCAAAAGCTGCCAGATCGGCCCAGTTAAAGTATAAGGCTTTGGCGCCGCTCCATACTTCGTAGGCCAGGTTGGTACGCGTCCAGTCCAGCACCGGCATAAAGTTGTAGCACACGGTGGAGATGCCGCAGGCGGCCAGGTTGCGGAGTGTCTGGCGGTAATTTTCCAGGTATAGTTCGCAGTCGGCGCTGCGGGTTTTGATAGCTTCGTGCACGGGCACACTCTCAACCACCACCCACTGCAGCCCGGCGGCTTCAATGATGTTTTTCCGTTCCTGTATTTCGGCCAACGGCCACACAGCACCGTGTGGTATGTGGTGCAGGGCACTCACAATACCTGTTGCTCCGGCTTGTTTTACATCCTGTAGCGAAACGGTGTCATTCGGCCCGTACCACCTCCAGCTTTGGATTAAAGGCATATTGTTTTTATTTATCAAATGATGTAACTTCGTTTAAAATTAGCGCTTATTGGGCAGAGGTGCGCGGAGAATGCTGCAACATTTTATCCGCCCACTGAATAAAGTACTTCACGTTGGGGGCGTCGGTGTGGCCGCCGTCATGCTGCCGCCAAGCCAGTTCCCCGTCCAGCAGCCCCACATTCACGTCGGGCATCCTGGCCGTCTTGTAATCGGCAGGCACGCCCAGGCCATGAGCGCCCAGCAGTTCAAACACCGGTTGTGCCGCTACCGTCGCCATGTAGCTGCCTTGCTGGTCCAGCCACTTGGCATCGCCCTGCTCCGGAATGCCGTAGCTGATAAAGGTGGGGCGGGGGGCGCATAGGGCAATCAGCTCATGCGCATCTACCGGAATATCGCTTGCATTCTTGCTTCCAAAAGTGGCTTTGTCTGCGCCATACTTCAGGAAGTTGCCAGCCATCCAGTGGTATTCGCCACTGCTTGTCAGGCTCTCCACGGCTTCGCCAAAGTTGCGCCGGTGCAGCTTCGCGCCTCCTTCCCCGGAAGAGCCAATCAGGCCGAGGGCAAAGCGCTGGTCAAACGCTAAAGTCACCAGTGCGGCTTTGCCATACCTGGATACGCCTTCGATGCCGACTTTTTTAGCGTCCACGGCAGGGTCTGTTTCCAGGTAATCCAGGCCGCGCGATGCTCCCCAGGCCCAGGCGCGCAAGGCACCCCAGTCTGCGGGTTTTCGGGGCTGCCCTTCATTCACAAGGCCAATAATGCCCTTTGTAAGGCCTGCGCCATTATCGGCCTGAATGGTGCCCGGCTCGATGAGGACGTAGCCCCAGCCATCGGCCAGCAGTTGTTGCGCCGTCGGCGGGTCGCCGGCTGGCGGCGGCCCGAAAGCAGGCACCTGCGAGGCAATGGGATTGTAGGCCGGATACTGCTCAAACACCTCCTTTAAGCTTGGGTCGTTTTTCAACAGCAGTTCCTTCAGCGCCGCGTTGATTCTGTCCAAATTCTCCTGCGGCGGTTGGGCCGGTGCCGGAAGGGCGCTGTGCGCAAACATCATCAGTACCGGCACTGGCCCTTTGGCGTTGGCAGGGGTCACCACCGTCATAGCAATATCCACGTTAATGAGCGGGTATTCGGTGTTGTCCACGTGGCCCACTAACTGTTTAGCTATGACCGGAAACCAGCCTACCCGCTCCTTTTCGTTGATGACCACCTGCCATGTCACCTTCGGCACATCTTTCGGCACGCGGCCGTATACTTCTTTCTCGAATTGCTCCACGATTTCGGGGCGGCGCTTGTTCCACCACATTGCCGGCGAGGTTACTTTCTTCCCGTTTTTCAGACTCAGCACCGGCGGCAGGTCGGGGTATGGGTTCGCCAAGGCCTCGTCGTAGTTCGCGTGGTTCGGCGCGGCCTCATCTCCGCTCGGCCCCGGCCGCAGCGACTCGATGCCCAACTGCTGCATCATGTGCTGGTGGTCCTGCTCAGCGGTGAAGTCGACTAACGGAGGATATTTCGCGTTAGTACCCGTGGCCGCATTCTGGGCAGAAACGGAAGAAACAGCTAAAGCAAAAAGAAGGCTGAAGGTTATTTTCATGGCAAACAGTTAAAGCTATGGCTTGGCAACAGACTGATCCGTTCGGAAAGGAGAAGCGGGCAATCCCTCTTTGTTGTATAAATTGGCACCGAAAGGATTGTCCGCCCAGGCATAGCGCACATACTTCGGCTGCGGAACTTCATCGCTCCATACCACCACTTTATCGCCCTCTATTTTTGCCTTGGCCCAAACAAACTTTTTATCCTCGCCCGCTATGGCAAACCGGGAGAGTTCTTCCCCATCTATGGCGACCAGCCCGCTGCCGGTGTTTGTAAAACTGATGATAATTTTATCACCCGCTACTTTTGCAGACTGGTAAAGCGGGCCTGAGGAAACGAGGTTCTTCTCGCCATAAGCCAGCTTTTGCGCGGCAAGCGCCAGCCTTTCGCCTACATCCTTTTTATCGTCGGGGTGAATATCGTTCCACTCCCCTAAGTCAATGGTGACGGACATGGCGGTGTTAGGCACAGCCAGGGTCTGCAGGGCAGCCTCCCGCAGCATGGCCCAGTTGCTTTCGGCTGGCAAGTAGGTTACATCCATAAAGTTGGGCAACTGCACGTACAGGAATGGAATATTCCCTTGCTGCCACTTCTCCCGCCAATCCTGTATTAAAGCCGGCAACAGATTCTTGTATTCTTCCGGATTCCCGGCATTGCTCTCTCCCTGGTACCACAAGATGCCTTTGATGGTATAGCTAACCATAGGCGCCACCATGGCATTGTACAAGGCCGTTGGCTCGTTCTGGGCATTCAGCCCGCCGCCTCCGCCAGTGCCGGGGCGGTATACCTCCCCTACTTTGTACTGCCACGTGCCTTTCAGGTCGAGTGTCTGACCGTTGGCTTGAATAAAATAGGGCTTATCCGGCACAAAGCCGCCTTTTCCCCCTGAATTAAGCACGCGTACTACTATTAGATTTTTGCCTGGCTTCAAGATGTCTGTCGCGATGCTGTACCTTCTTTGGGGATACTGATACGTGGTGTTGCCCACCTGTTTGCCGTTTATGTATAGATAATCCGCATCTACGATTCTACCTAAAAACACTTTTGCCGGTACACCCGTCATGGATTCCGGCACCTCTATTTCATGGCGATACCACACTGCCCCATCCAGGTCTCTGGCGCCCTGGTCTTCCCAGTACCCGGGAATGTTGATGTTTTGCCAGCCCTTTGGAACATAAGCGGGGTCGTACCATTTAACCGCCTCCGTAAGCCCTTTGTCCTGCTCCGGTTTTGCCCGACGGGCAGCGGCAGCGGCTAAAGCGCGGCGGTTTAGGTCGTTGACATAACTCGTATCTCTGTTCCTGTTGATGGCCGTACGGTCAGCAGGAAATTCCTTCAGGCCCTCTTCACTCATCCAGGCCTCAATAGGAGTGCCTCCCACGCTTGCGTTAATCAGGCCGATGGGGATATGGTATTGGTTGTACAGTTTTCGGGCGAAGAAAAAGGCTACTGCCGAAAAATCATTCACGTCCTGCGGATTAGCCGACTTCCATGTTCCGGGCGGCAAATGTTCTGCAGGACCCTGCAGGTTTGTGGTGGTAGGAATCCAGAAATGCCTTATTTGTGGATAGTTGGCTGTGGCTATATCCTCCGCATACTGGACATTGTGCAGCTTCATTTGATGCACCATGTTCGACTGCCCGGAGCACAGCCACACATCGCCCAGCAGGATGTCTTTCACCGTGAGGTGGTTGCTGGCGCTGATGTCCATGGTATAAGGACCACCGGCAGGCATGGGGGCAAGTATAATTTTCCATTTGCCATCGCTGCCAGTTGTAGCCTGGTACGTCTTCCCCTTAAACTTTACGGTGACTTTTTCTCCGGCGTCGGCCCAGCCCCATACATTAGTTTTGGCATTCCGCTGCAGCACCATCCCGTCACTTACCAGTTGGGGCAGCTTCACAGCTGCTTCTGATGTGAGGGCTGTGCAGCAAAGGCAGTAAAGAAGTATAACAAAAGGCTTAAGCTGTAATCTCATCTTGTTTTCTGATACACCTGCGGTGTTGTCACTTGGTAGTTTCATGTATGAATATGTGTCAAGCGTGCTTTGGGCTGCAAGGCTGACAGTCCATCAAAAATAAAGGTGAAAAGGATGTGAAAAGCACATCCTTTTCACCTTAAATAATCTAACCATTTCTAATTTTATACTTCACCTTATTTCAACAGTAGTGCTTCCAGTGCGCCATAGTAGGCGTCTTTTTTCTCATAGTTTTCATCAAGCAGCGCCGGGTTGTCTTCGTGGCCCGGCTGCTGCACGATCCAGCTGTCTTTGTCCGTCACGTTCCAGAAGGTAACGCCGTACTGCGCCGCCGCTGGCATGTAGCGTTGGTAAGAATCAATGACGTACTGCACCTTCTCGGCCTGCAGCTTCGACAGGTTGGGTGTGAAGCTATAAGGCGTTTTGTTGCCAGGGTTCACCTTAACATCCACTTCCGACACATGCACCAGCAGGCCTGTGGCAGCCATTTGCCGCATGATCTCATCAATGCCTGCGTTAGGCGTGTTAATGCTGATGTGCATCTGCAGCCCCACGCCGTCTATCGGCACGCCCTGCTCCTTCAGCTTGGGCACCAGGGCTACATTACTTTGTATGGATTGTGGTGACCAAGGCCTGCAATTCAGGCAGTATAACAGTTATGCCGTTATGCTACCTGAATCTCGAAATACAAAAGGTCAGTTATAGCAAATTGGGTGCTATTCTCTAGCATTTGCATCCGTTGTCGTATTATATATTGGGTCATTTCCCTCATAATCAAACCAATCAAACGTTGCTTTTCCATTAGAGGACTTGCCTTGTGAGGTTGCATACATACCAAGAGTTACTCCAACAAAACCACCTGCCACACGTGTACTTAAAAAGGTTCCATCTACATTGTCCTGCAACAGCTTCCAGTCTCCTTCTTTGGAAGCATAATAGAAGCCGTACTTACCGGCATTGAAGTCTACTTTTAGGTAGAGGGGCTTCTTACTATCTTTTCGCTTTAAAGGAACTTCAGCCAGCACAGTAGTTTCTGAACTGTCAGCGCCAGTAGTTTTTTCCGATTTCCGTAATTGCACGACTTCTTTGCCGTTAGAGATTGTTTTACCCATGGTATAGTAATGGGTCTCGTTTTGTAGTGCAACTATGCCGGCAAACTCGTTTGAAGACGCAGGTTTGAAATCCATTTTAGTACTTGCACTACCATAGATATGTTGCTGCCGTCTGGCGATGAACGACGGATTTTCTGCACCTGAGATCGTTTCTGGTCTTACATCCAACGTCAGGCTTCCGGCTGGCTTGCTCAGGCTGTACCACTCGGTACGTGGCGTACGGAGCATTAACCAGTATAATGGCAGCTTACCATCGTTAAATTCTTCTTTATAGGTAAAGTTACCATTCAGCGGAAGTTTTGGAGCCGCTCCTGCCGGTAAATTAGACCGTTTATAGGAATATTGCACCTCCTCAAAACCAGGATTAATGATGGGCCAATCATCTTTCCATGCAACAGGAGCTAGGAAGGTTTCGCGACCTATATTATAGTGATCTTCTAAATCGTAGGGGCGAGTAGCCAAAAAAACAGCCCACCATTCTCCATTCTGCGTCTGTACCAAGTCGGCATGGCCGGTGGCAGAAACCGGGTTCTTCCGGTTGGCTGGGAGATGACGCTGGGTCAGAATAGGATTACCGGGATATGGGATATACTCTCCATCAACTTTTTGGCTTCTGAGTATTACTTCAGAATGGTTTACACTGGTGCCGCCCTCTGCCGCCATCAGGTAGTAGTAGCCGTCTTTTTTGTAGAGGTGTGGGCCTTCAATCCAAACCGGCTTTTTGGAGAGGTCAACGCCACCGTTTACCAGAATAGTAGGAGAACTTGTGGTTCTCAGATTTTTGTAGTCGAACTCCTGCATGCGGATGGTGCGGTGTCCATCATATTGCGGCTTATTATCAGGCGCGTCACCGTTGTAAATGATATAGGCTTTCCCGTCATCATCAAAAAACAAGGAAGGGTCAATACCATGAACATCTCTCAACCAAACCGGATTAGACCATGGACCAGCCGGATTGGTGGCTGTCACTACAAAATTGCCTCCTCTATCTATCAGCGTTGTTACCATGTAACATATACCATCATGATAGGAAAGCGTTGGTGCAAAAATGCCTCTTGTTACGCGATGTCCATCCAGGTTTAACTGTTCCGGCCTGTCCAGAATATTGCCAATCTGATTCCAATTAACCAGATCCTTGCTGTGAAAAATGGGCACTCCAGGATAATAGGCAAAGGAGGAAAGTATGAGGTAATAATCTTCGCCTACTCGGCAAATAGCAGGGTCAGGGTAGAAACCTGCCAAAATAGGATTTTGAAACTTTTGATTGTCTTGTGCAAAGGTTGCCGTATTAAAAAGACAAAGGCAACAGGTAAACAACAATATCGCCTTCTTAAAAAACAAGTTCATTCTCATATTTGCAACTTTACTTTTATACATCTTAATACCCGCTATTCTGCATCAGAACTGCTATTTCAGGTTTTACATTTGGTTATCCGATCACTATATTGAAGTAATCAAAATCCGCATGGCCTCCGGGTGTTTTGGTTGCATAATTGAACAACCCGAACCGATAGCCCATAAAGTGCGGCATGGTGTATTCCATTTTCAGCTGCTGCCCGATCTTAGTCCATGTCTTACCATGAAGGCTATAAAAGAAGCTTGCCACATCCCGGCGATCATTAAAATCACATTCTGCTTTCAAAATACACCATTTCTTGACCTAAAGGCACACTTTCCTCTTCAACCGGACTACCGGATTGGGCATTAACCATTACAGTGGACTTGGCTCCATTCTCAAATTTGACTCCAACCATTCCGTATTTCTGCTGTAAAAGGGTAAGACCGGCAAAATCTCCCTCCTTTATTTTCGATACATCCATTAGGGTTGAACCAGTACATTCGGGTCCAACTGTTCGCTGGGTAAGGGTATTTTTGGCCAGCAAAAATGAAGTGTCTACTCGTCCGGTTGTAAGGCGTAAATAACCTTTCCGCTGAGAAAGGGACCAAAGTCGATTGTCGGGATTGTAGTTCCACTGCCAAACTAGTGGCAGCACAGGCTCCCCTTTTTCACGGTTAAATTCATCGGATGCAACAATGCCTGGAATTACGTATCACCTACACGCATCATTGCGATATCCGGCACGTCGGCAAAAATAAGCGGGTTCTTTACGCCTTGACCTTTTGAAGGCAATACAATGAAAAGACAAACAAGGGTAAGAAAACTGAGTTGAGAAAGGTGTTTCTTCATTACCATTTGTTTTCCTATTGATAAAGCCTACCTATAAAAGAATTATAGATTGGCTGCCCCATAGGAGCAGCCAATCTATTTAATCATCCATCAAATTAATTATAACCGGGGTTCTGATAAGTACCCGCAGCGCCTTCCATAGCATCCAGCTGGCCTTGCGGAATGGGGCGCAGATAAAGATATGGTTCAATATGGCGGATTACTGTTTGCGGCGTGTGGTCTCCATAGTTGCTTCCCGCGATTTCGTAAGTCGAAGCAATCTCACCCCATGTTTGCGTACGGACTAAATCGAACCAGCGGTAACCTTCGCCATAGTATTCGCGCGAACGTTCTGCCAGAATATAATTAATGTCTATCGTTGCCGGCGTGGCAGCAACCATTTCATCGCTGTGATCTTCTACTTTAACAGTGTTTCCGTTGTTGTCATAGCGCCACATGCCAGCGCGTGCACGAATAACGTTAATCAACTCTCTGGCGCTTCTACTTCCTGTTGCACCCTTCACAGCTGCCTCGGCCGCTATAAAGTACAGCTCCGAAAATTTAGCGATATTAAATGGGCGGGTACTGGCGGCATTTGGCTGCCCTAATCCCTCGCCATTGTCGGTGCGGTAAGGACCCAGCTTCCAGAGCCCTGGATATACGATCCTGCTAATGCCGCGCGGCGATATTACAAAATCTGACCTACCAGGCAACTCGCCTGCACCTATGTTACTTTTACCCGCTCCACTAAGGTAGCTGATAGGCGTCGCTGGTTCTTCGTCCAGGAAAGTTAGAATTGCATCACCCGGTGAAACTGGTAGGCTATTGGCATTAAACAAAACATCTTCACTTACACCTCCTTTAGGCCAGTTACCACGGTAAACGGTTGTAAACGTGCCATCGTAGCGGGAATCATTCGTTTTGTCGGCAAAGGTATTTGTAATGACACCAATAGTGGGAGCCATACGTGTCCAAGGACGTCCTAGATCTTGTGATGCTTCTCGCTGAACAGAACTTATAGGATTAGTCCAGTTTGGATCAGTAGCACTTCTGATATTGGTGTAGTTCCACGTCATCATCCAACCGGCGAAATTATCACCGTCACCGCCATTGGCATACGTAAGGCTCGACGCATTATAAAACTCGCTTGTTTCGGTGCGGTCGGCGTACAACATAATTTCATCGTTGCGGTCGTTTGAGCCCAGGTTTACATCATAGTACGTATCCAGTAAACGGAAAGGCCCCGGATTATCGATGCCGGCTACTGCCACATCGTATGCCTGCTGAAAATACCACTGCGCATCATGCCCGTCCGGGTCGGTTCGGGAAGTCTCCGGATAAGTAGGAATATTGTTTGGGTTCTGCAACCACCAGCCGTAAGTCAGGTAAGCTTTTGCCAGGTAAAGACGGGCAAGCGTTTGAGTTGCGCCGCCTGTAACACGCGGGCTTGCCGGTAAATCTTCTACCGCCCGCAGCAGATCCGGGAAGATGGCTCTGGTATACACCTCCGGCACCGTGTTGCGGACAGAGGTTCTGGAGGGACTTATGTTGAACTTCAGTTCTCCTGCGCCCAAATCCAACGGCACGCCGCCGAAGGTTCGCACTAACTGAAAGTAGTCGAATGCGCGGAAGAATCTGGCTTCGGCGATCAGCGCATCTGATATAGTTCCTACTGCGGCCGCGTTTTCAATTACACCGTTGGCGGTGTTGATGTTAGAAAATGCGGCTCCCCACAATACATCGGCACGACTGGTGGTGGAATTAATTTCCCCCTGGCCGGAAAGGTCCATGACCAGAAAGTTTTGATCCGCACTTTGGGCATAGGTTACTTCATCGGTACCGGTTTCAGTGGTATTATAGTAGTAGGCCTGTCCGTATATGTAACGCAGGTGGGCATACATCGACGTTATTCCACCCTGAATGCCTCTCTCAGTCTGGAAAAATTCGGGTGTATAAACAGCGCGTGGCTGTTCTTCCAGAATATCCTCGCAGGACGACATGAACAGCGCTATCATTAAGGCTGTTCCTATAAAAGCTTTATTTTTTACAAATTTCATCTTTCTCTTTTTTAGAATGTGACATTGAGACCAACCAGGTAGTTGCGCGTAGAGGGCGCGTTAGTGCCTATCGTCAGCAGACGTTCTGGGGTACCTGTAGTTACCGCCACATTTTCGTCGGCGTATGAGTTGGTTTCAGGGTCCATACCTGATTCCCTGTGGTAAGGCGAGAACATCACAAATGGATTCTGCGCTGTGGCGTAAAGCCGCAGATTGCTGATGCCTGCTTTTTCAAGCCAATTACTGCTTTGGAAGTTATAACCAAGTGTGATGGTACGTATCTTCAGGTACGAGGCATCAAAGTAACCCAGGGTACTGGCATATCTAAGGTTGTCGCCGCTTCTTGCGCCTGCCGGATTCGGATATTTGGCGTCGGTATTCTCCGGTATCCAGTAGTCCACATCAACGTTATTCCTGCGTCCGTTTAACATATTGAGGTAGCCTGACGCCCCGTAGAGCGTGCTGTTGAGAATTCCACCATGCTGAAAGGCTGCCACAGCGGTCAGGTCAAAACCTTTATACCCAACGCGGGTGTTAAAGCCCCCCTGGAAGTCAGGATCTGCGTCCAGGATTTGCCGGTCATCAGGCCCTATAGCTCTTCTCGGCGTGCCGTCAGCATTGTAATCGCCGGTATACTTCACCTTTATCATACCAACATTTCCGCCTGGCTCCAGGATATCCCGATACGGATCTTCCTCCTGCCATAGGCCTGTTTTCTCATAGTCATAGATGACATTGATAGGATGGCCTACAAACAACCAGTTATTCCTGTCTTCAGTTTGTCCCGAAGCAAGCGACGTGATTTGGTTGCGGTTGCCATAGATGTTGACTCCGGCTTCCCATGTCCAGCCATTCACGTCGTCCAGGATTACCCCGTTGAGCGAGAACTCCAGGCCTTTATTCTGAATTGTCCCTATGTTTGCTGTGTAGCTTTCCGCCCCTGATGTAGGAGGCAGGTCAAGGCTCAGCAGAACATTGCTCGTATTCGTTACATAGTACTCTACTGTGCCTGACAGGCGATCGTTCAGGATAGAGAAGTCCAGACCATAGTTCCATGTCTTAGAGTACTCCCATCCCAAAGCAGGGTTAGGCAGCACCGGTACATAGTACGCGGTTGCATAGTTATCAGGACCAAAGTTGTAAGGCCTGGTTCGTAAAAGTCCAAGTGTAGAGTAGGGATCAACACCCTGATTGGAGGTTTGTCCATAACCCACACGCAGCTTCAACATGTTTACAAGGCTTACATCCTGCATAAACGACTCCCTAGCAACGTTCCATCCGGCAGATACGGCAGGGTAGGTATGCCATTTATGCCCCGGAGCCAGCCTGGAGGAGCCATCGGCCCGTACGGTAGCACTCAGCATGTAGCGGTCGTCGTAAGAGTACATGGCCCGCCCCATCCACGACAACAAGCCAAACTCTCTATATAGCTGGTCATCAGGATTAACAGTAATTTCGCCGGCAGCCTGCCCTATATTATAGAACTGGAAGGCGTCGGAGGGGATATCTCTTCCCCCCATGACGGACTGATTGTATTGGTTTTGGGAGGCAGAGTATAAGCCCACTATATTCACATTATGCTTCCCGGCAAACGTGCGGTCGTAAGTCAGCAGGTTTTCAATGGTCCAGTCGGTCGTAACTGCGTTACTGACAGAAGCAGTGGAAGGGGTAGTTTCCAGGATATTATTTATTCCTGCTGCCGTATAGGCGCCTCCCTGACTCTGGCGGTAATTCACGCCAAGGTTGGCACGGTACTTTAAGCCCTTTACTCCCGGTATTTGCACCTCGCCATATAGGGTGTTGTAGGTGGCAAACGCCCTGGTTTGGTTTAGCCATAGATCATCCAAACCACCTCCTTCTAACATGTCTCTTGTATATACCCAGGTTTCATCCAACGGCATTTTAATGGTTCTCTTCAAAGTGCCATCTGCATTATAGGGGCTGGCAAGAGGCGACAAGCTCAAGATGTTGTACAAGCCTACATTGGAGCCCTCCGTAAGGCTATAGTTATTGTATGTAGAGAAGCCGACACGGATATACTCTCCTATTCCCTGGTCGAGACTACCACGAATGGAGTAGCGTGTGTACTGCTGCGTAGGAATAACGCCTTCATCTTTGTAATAGCCTGCACTAAAGTTGTAGCTACCCTTTTCGGCACCTCCCGAAACACCTATGTTGTGATTTGTAGTGATACCAGTTTTATATAACAGGTCTTGCCAATCCGTGTCTACCCCTTCAGCCTCATCTGGCCCTAATTGGCCTGCAAACTGTCCGGGTCCGGCTGCCTGACGCAGCGCAAAAAGCTCCGGGCCGCTCATCATGTCATACTTGGCAAAGACATTTTTCACGCCATAAAAACCACTATACGTTACTTGTGGCTTTTGTCCTGCTTTCCCTGTTTTAGTTGTTATTAGTATAACACCGTTAGAGCCGCGTGAGCCGTAAATGGCGGTTGCCGAGGCATCCTTCAGGATATCAATGCTCTTGATGTCGTTGGGGTTGATGTCGGAGATAGAGCCGGGAAAAGGGATGCCATCCAGCACCACCAGCGGGTCATTTCCGCCAGTGATGGAGCGTGTACCGCGAATCCGGATTTGCATGGTGGCACCTGGCTGTGAGGAGGATTGCGCCATCTCCACCCCGGGCAAACGCCCTTGCAAAGCCTGTGTGATGTTACCCGATGGCACTTCAAGCAGCTCTTCGCCACTTATAGAAGCAACTGAACCTGTTACAGCTTCTGCCCTCTGAACACCATAACCCACTACTACTACTTCCTCCAGCGCTTCAGCATCAGTGCCAAGACCCACATCAATAGTAGAACGGTTGTTAACCGGCACCTCCTGGGGCTGATAGCCTATGTAAGAGAAGACAAGGGTGCCGGTGCCATCCGGAACGGTAATGGAATAGTTGCCTTCTACATCTGTAGGGGCGGCGGTTGTCGTCCCCTTTAAAAGAATAGTTACACCAGGCAGGCCTGTTCCTGCTTCTGCATCCGTTACACGGCCTGAAACGGTAAAGGAACCATCCTGGGCCATCGCTTGTGTGCTTGCCGCTACAAAAACAAGAAGCGCAACTGCCAGTTTCATAACCATTGGCACACGCAGCCACCTGGTTAGCAGTTTAAGGTTTTGCGTAAAATGACATTTCATACGTATCGGGGTTTAGGTTTTATTTGCTTTAAGAGAAATTTAATTCCTGAATTAAGGCCTTAGTAGTATGGCTGCGCTTTGCTACAGGCTATTGCATGTACTTTGCAACATAATCGCTTCTTCTACACATCCGCTAAAGGTGAGCAACTCCTCACTTCCACGTAAACATCAAAAATTAATCTTGCTTTTGCAACCGATTGCAGAAACTTTTTTTCTTAATTTGACTAAACTTGAAAGAAAGCACCTTTATAATGCTTTCAACACCTCCTTATAGTGCTACAAAATGGGGTTTTAAATTTTTTCTAATGACCTAGGGTTAAAATTTTTCAGTAAAAATGAATCTTTACAAATAATTTCTGCTAAATTGTAGCGACTAAGCGCTCACTGCGACAGTTTTTTTCCACAAATCTGGTAAAGCATTTTAAAATTTATCGCAATCGGTTTCATTACATAACTATAGCTGGTATACTTGCAGATTAAATATTTATGGATAAAGAAATAACCATCTATGATATAGCCAGAGAATTATCTATCTCCCCTACTACTGTAAGCAGAGGCCTGAATAATCACCCGGCTGTAAAAAAAGATACTAAACAGAAAATATTTGCTGCTGCCAGCCAGATGGGATATCGCTCTAATGCATTTGCCAGCAACCTGAGAAAGAAGCGAACCAACACCATCGGCGTAATCGTGCCGAGACTAAACAGTAGCTTTCAGTCCTCGGTAATGGCAGGTATGGAGAAAGTAGCCAATGAGGCGGGCTATAACCTGATCATCAGCCAGTCGCTGGAGACGGTGCAGAAAGAAATAGCCAATGCCAAAACGATGTTTGATAACAGGGTGGATGGCCTGCTGGTGTCTATTGCTTACGACACGGAAAATATAGACCACTTCGAGCCTTTCTTCAGCAAAGGCATTCCGCTGCTGTTTTACGACAGGGTGCCGGAGCATAAAAACTGCACCAGCATCGTAATAGACAATATAAAAGCTGCTTACAAAGCCACCGCTCACCTGATAGAGCAGGGCTGCATAAACATAGTACACATCAGCGGCAACCTGAAAGTAAACGTGTACAAAGACCGGCTGAAAGGCTTTAAGTATGCCCTGATGGACAACGATATTCCGTTCTCCGGGTCTTCCGTTATCACAACTGACCTGAGCGAGGAAGCCGGTATACAAGCCGCCCATCAAATACTAAAAATGAACCCGCTGCCCGACGGGATTTTCGTAGCCAACGACAACTGCGCCGTAAGCTGCGTTAAAGCGCTTAAACAGGCTGGCATTTCCATACCCGACGAAATGGCCATGGTTGGCTTCAACAACGATCCCATCACACGCATAATAGAACCAAACCTGACCACCATAGATTATCCCGGCTTTGAGATGGGCGAAGTAGCGGTAAGAAGCCTGATAAACTATTTAGATGGCGCGTCGGATGTAACTATCACCAACACCATTACCCTGAGAGCCGAACTGGTAATCAGGGAATCGACTAGGAAAGCCAGGGCTGCTGTCTCCTGAGAGGCAGCTAAGCACCAGGCTAATCCTTATTATAAGTATAAAAAATATTAAGTATGAAGTGTAAGTCTGTTCTTCTTTTACTGCTCCTGTTAGTTTTAACTTCCTTTAGCGAAAAGCTGATGGCCGAAGATGGCTACAGGCTATGGCTCCGGTATGAGCAGGTGCAGGATGCCGCCAGGCTGCAGGCTTATCGGCAGGCAGTAAATGAAATTATTGTACAAGGCAGCTCCCCGACGCTTTCAGCTGCGCAAAAGGAGCTGCAGACCGGCCTTAGCGGCTTGCTGGGGCAGGCCATACCTGCGGCACAGGCACCAACGCAGCAAAATATACTTCTGGCCGGCACGCCCGCCAACTCAACGCTGATAAAACAACTCAACCTGGCTGAAAAGCTGAAAACTGTCGGCGATGAAGGCTACCTGCTGCTCACCACAATCGGAAACGGCAGGAAGTATACGGTTATCGCGGCCAACACCGATGTGGGCGTTTTATATGGCAGCTTTCACTTTTTAAGGCTGCTGCAAACGCAGCAGGATATCAGCAAACTCGCGCTGGCCAGCGCTCCTAAAATAAAGCACCGCGTACTCAACCACTGGGACAACCTGGACCGCACCGTGGAACGCGGCTATGCTGGTTTTTCGCTTTGGAAATGGCATACGCTACCCGATTACATAGATCAGCGCTATATTAATTATGCCCGCGCCAATGCATCCATCGGCATCAACGGCACCGTGCTGACGAACGTAAATGCCAACGCCTTTATGCTCACCAAAGAATACCTGGTGAAAGTAAAGGCGCTGGCCGATGCTTTCCGGCCGTATGGTTTAAAAATATACTTAACAGCCCGCTTTAGCGCTCCGATTGAAATTGGCGGCCTGAAAACAGCCGATCCGCTGGACCCGCAGGTACGCGCCTGGTGGAAGCAAAAATCTGATGAAATTTATACTTATGTACCTGATTTCGGAGGTTTTCTGGTAAAGGCGAACTCTGAAGGGCAGCCGGGACCGCAGAACTATGGCCGTACGCATGCCGACGGCGCTAACATGTTGGCTGACGCAGTTGCTGCAAACGGTGGCATTGTGATGTGGCGTGCCTTTGTGTATAGCGATGAAGAACCGGACGATCGGGCCAAGCAAGCTTATAATGAGTTTAAGCCGCTGGACGGCCAGTTTCGCGACAACGTGCTGGTACAGGTAAAGAATGGTCCCATCGATTTTCAGCCACGTGAGCCCTTCCATCCACTTTTCGGCGCCATGCCCAAAACACCACTGATGATGGAATTCCAGATTACGCAGGAGTACTTGGGGCAAGGCACTACGCTGGCTTACCTCGCACCTATGTATAAGGAAACACTGGAAGCGGATACGTACGCAGCGGGCAGAGGCTCCACCGTCGCCGAAGTGGTAGACGGCACCCTGAATAATCACAAATTATCAGGTATAGCCGGCGTGGCCAACATTGGAGATGACCGCAACTGGACCGGCCACCAGTTTGGCCAGTCAAACTGGTACACTTTCGGCCGTCTGGCCTGGGATCATACTGCGTCTTCTGAAAAAATTGCAGACGAGTGGCTTAAAATGACTTTTACCAATAACAGCAAGTTTGTAGCACCTGTAAAAGACATGATGCTGAACTCGCATGAGGCCATCGTGAATTACATGACGCCGCTGGGGCTGCACCACATCATGGGCAGAAGCCATCACTACGGTCCGGGTCCCTGGGTAGAGGGCGGCCCCCGCGCCGACTGGACTGCCGTGTACTACCACCGGGCTGATGCGCAAGGTATCGGTTTCGATCGCACCAAAACAGGGAGTAATGCGGTGACACAGTATTTTCCACCTGTTACGAAAAAATTTGCCAGCCTTGAAAAATGCCCGGAAAAATAT
>Ga0210040_10000408_pt1 | contig 72760 bp, 74 predicted proteins | sample CryGeyCG12114_NA_FD_185462 | JGI IMG/M metagenome (GOLD analysis project Ga0210040, IMG submission 185462) | Groundwater microbial communities from aquifer - Crystal Geyser CG19_WC_8/21/14_NA (SPAdes) (version 2) | ecosystem: Environmental > Aquatic > Deep subsurface > Groundwater | place: USA...
ATCAAAGAGCGCAAACAAAAATCGGCGCTGTATCCAATTATTCTCTTTGGCTACCATAAAGGCGGTCACGAATTTTTAGCTGCGTTTCGAGAAATGCATCAGCGATATCTTGTCGTTGATTATGATCCTGAAATTATTGAACATCTCGAGTCGCAAGGTGTTCGTCATGCCTATGGAGACGCAACCGATGATGAATTCCTCGATGAAATCAGCGCAAATAAAGCCGAGCTCATCGTGAGCACTATTACCGAGATTGACACTAACCGCTCACTCCTCGCCTACATTCGTAGGCATAATCCCGATGCATCATTCGTGTGTCACGCGAATAGCTACGATGAAGCAGCCGAGCTGTATCGATACGGCGCCAGTTACGTTATGTTACCGCATTTCCTTGGCTCAGAACGTATTAGTGGGTTCATCAAACGCAATGGCTTCAAACATGACGTTTTCGACAATTACCGTCGCAAACATCTCGTGACACTCGGTAAAACTGCACTTAAAGACTAAAGTCGGCCCAGTTCTCGACTCGTTTTTTTATCGTACGCAATAAAATGACGTGTCCCAACTGCAATTCGCGACTCGACCAAAATATCATCACCGTATAATTGTCTTAATTTCTCTTCAGTTGAAACGAGGGGCGGTAAATCTTTATCTCCAACGACACTCTGGCCATTATGTGAGCCTGGCTGCTGCGTTGCTTTAGGTTGATGAGAGCCTTTGGTCGTTGCACCGCATCCGCCGCTCCCCGCGCACGTGTAGTAGACTTTAGAATTATTTTTCTCAATCAGCACACCCGTGGTTTTACATTTTGGACATTTCATACAGTCATCAAATTTTGTTTCACCATTCACCATTTTTTCTCCTGGATCAGCAATTTTGTATCCTGCATCGCTTAATTCTTGTGATGTCGTTGCCTCCAAAGTCATGCCACAGCCACTGGCCGTCTCTCCCGCAGCACGACCGACGCTTCCTGCACTACTCATTTCGCCAGCTACATCGCTCGAAATCACTTGCACACCTTCAAACCGTCGACGCATTGCGAGCGCAAAGTCATAGCGTTGGTTTGAGAGAAAACCAGGCTTTTTTCCATGTTTTAGCATTGCATCCACATGATGAGCAACGAGATCCGTCTGTGATTCGACAAATGCAATTGCCTCGCGTCGCTCTGCTTCGTTTCGCCCCGCATACCAGTTGCCACCTCGCTGCTCATGTAGCGTCTTGTCGTATGCGTATAGCAAACTGTCGCCTAGTAGTTCTTGCTTGAGTGAATTGAGGTCGAGCATGACGCGCTGTCCTAGCACGTCACGGTCCCAGTCAACATTTTTACCCAGCGAATGAAATATTGCTTCTATCCCATCTTGATCATTTCCATCGAATGAATGTGTCCACATCGCGAGTGCGCCATCATCGTGCCGTTTTACTATCCGCAAAAACCCGAGTTTACGTTTAAACTGATACCCCAGTACGTCTTTCGATGCATCTCTGAGCTCGTCCGGATATGTTGAGATGACGACCATAGTATTTGACCCGTCGCCATGCGCCATAGATTCCATTTGTTCGAACTCTTCTTTCTCAAGTAGTGCTCGCTGATACTGGAACATATATTCGGGATGTGCAGTAGCTTGATCCTTGTAATAATTGATACTGTCATCGAATATTTTTCTCAAAGGCAGCCCTTCTCGTGAATGAAGCTCACCGTCATGAAGATAGTAGCGTAAATCTTTTTCTAACGGAGCATCGAGCGCTTCTGCGACCCACGTGGTTTCATCCTGCCAGAGACGCTCAAACTCAACCCGATAGTAAGCTTCGTAGTCACGCAGTCTATTCTGTTGGATGGTTTCAGTGAGTTTTTGCATATAAAAAACGACACCCGAATATGAGAAAGGGCGTCGTTAAAAAACGAATATTATGCGCTTCCTGCTCGGGAAAACCCGCTTATTTGAGCACGCGTCGGACTTGTCGTTTCAGCGTCTACCCTCATATTCGCTGAAATACTTACCGTTGCGGCACAGTTCATGATTTACACATGATTGTCGCGCTCAAACTGGGTTATTGATTGTTAATACTGCCTATTGTACGGTGCATGTGTATGGTGCGCTAGGGTAAAAAATACACTACCGGTAGCGTTACATACGCAATCGGTAGTGTACGTGGTACTAATTTTTTACTCTACGCCAGGAGTTTCGCCAGGTTTCGCTTTGCCCAAAGGTTTTTCTTTGAGGCCGAAGACGAGGATGGCAGCAAGAGCCATGAGAATTGCCGCCGTGATAAAGATGCGTCGCAAACTATTACTGAACGATGAGACAACTTGCGTGCTGTACTCTGATTGCTGCGCTAAGAAGGTTTTTGTCGCTTGCTCTTTGGCGGGTTGCGGCAACTGCTCAACTGACTTTTCAAATCCGTCAGTAATACTCTGCTTCGTATCACTCATATTGAGATTGAGAAGCGTGTTGGTGTCACCCGTATCCTGGACAATTTGACTACCGGCCGGGCTTTTCTGCAGTGTTTGGATGTAGGCATTTTGTGACATGTCCCCAAGATTCGTCACCAGTCCTGCTGTCAAAACTGCTCCAAAAACTGCCGTACCAATTGTGGTACCGAGCCCACGGAAAAGTTGCGATGAACTCGTTGCAGCACCGAGTTCATGTTGCTCAAATTCAGACTGAACGGCGATGTTCATCACCGGCATGACCACGCCAAGCCCCATACCGAGGAATGTCATAAGCACAGCCTCATAGGCATAGGTGCTGTTCGGCGTGAGTGTCGCAAGCAGCGCCACCATGACCGTCGCTACCACAATTCCGACTTGCATAAATATCTTGTAGCGTCCGGTTCGTGAGATGATTTGTCCAGAAAGAATACTGGTAAGCATTAGTCCGCCGACCATAGGCAGGAGCATGAGGCCGGATTCTGTTGGTGACGCCGCAAACACCTGTTGGTTGAACTGTGTCAGATACAAGATCGATCCCATGAATGCGGAGCCAAACAAGGCGGCAATACCCATGATGCGTACAAAGTTTTTATTCTTGAAGAACCAGAGTGGCAGAATCGGTTCTTTAGCTTTGCGTTCTGTCAAAATGAATCCAGCAATGGCAAGCGCAACTATTGTGAACATGATGATACGTAGCGTGGCAAGAGTGATATTAAGGCTGTCCATTACGCCCCCGAAGATTGACTCTGTATTATCAACCGCCAAGATAAGTGTGGCGAGGCCAAGTGTTAGCAACGCCGCACCGCGATAGTCAATTTTCGGACGTGCATCATGTTTAAGCGTTGGTGAGAAGATAGCAATGAGCGTAAAGGCAACAATCGCAATCGGTACGTTAATGTAGAACGTCCAGCGCCAATCGGTCGTGACACCAAAGAGTCCGTGACCGTCCGTTAACCAGCCCCCTAGCAGTGGTCCAATGACTGAAGAAAGTCCAAAGACTGCCCCAATTAGCCCTTGCCACTTTCCTCGCTCTCGAGCTGCAAAAAGGTCGCCAACGATCGTAAAGGCGTTTGCGGTGATGATACCTCCACCAATACCTTGTAGTGCACGCCAGGCTATCAACTGCTCAATATTGCCGCTCAAACCGCTCAAGAATGATCCGAGAGCAAAGATAGCGACACCAACAAGGAGTAGGTTACGACGACCGAAAAGGTCAGATAATTTACCGGCTATTGGCACGGTGATCGTGGTCGTGAGTAAATACGCAGTGACAATCCAGCTCAAACTTTCAAATGCATTAAACTCTTCGACAATACGACCAAGTGCTGTCGCAATAATCGTTTGATCAAGTGCCACCAAAAAGAGGCTGGCCATAACCGAACCCATGATAATTAATTTGCCTTTAAGGCTTAGATGATGATGCATGTCGTGTTCCTAATCCTGTAGTAAGTCTTTATATTGTTCGATATTGTCAGTCAAATGACTCACCAGCTCTCGCAGCTGCTCTTCCTTGATAAAGCCAACCCATTGTCGTTCGCAAGAACCGACGACATAGAGACGATCTCCTGGCTTAATATTTAACTGTTCACGAGCGTCAGAGGGGATTACTACTTGCCCCTTCGTTCCAACCGTTGCGGTCCCATATAATTTTTTATCAATCATACTATCAGTATAATAAGTATGAAAAGTATGTCAAGTATGAATTACTGCTAATGAATGGATGACCGATAGTTTCCCTTGATGAATCTGCAACCATTTGTCTACCGCTTTTTGCGCGCCAGGAAGTGCTTCGTTCGCGTAATCATCAACGACGACAATCGCACCCGGTGATAGATGGGGCCAAATAAGGCGAAGTGGATCGAGGATGGAATCATAATAATCTCCATCAAGAAAGGCAAAGGCAATCATGTCCGGTATATCTTCTTCGTTCAAATTGCCAAACCAGCCCTTATGGATAACAGGAAGCGGCAGACCGGCTTTTTTAAAATTCAAAATAAATGCTTTTTTGCTTGCCGCTAACTCGCCAGCAATGAACTGCTCTCCTACGGGCGAAATATCTGGCGTTGTTTTTTCGGGAAGACCTTCGAATGAGTCGTAGACATGGAATTCACGATGCCTCATATCAGTTGCTAATAGGCGCTGGAGATACAAACTAGTCGTTCCGCTATAGCATCCAAATTCGACATATGCTCCACCTATCGACAGCGCTTTAGCTGCTTGTTGAATAATCACTGCAAGTTCGTTTGTCTGAACTTGGTCGGATATAATCCCGTGCTGCGCGATAAGTCCGAGAGATTCACGAATAGTCATGTTGCCCATCATACTACAGACAGTCTCTGCGACTTTATAGAGATGTCTTCGCGAACCGCTTTGCCCGTTCGGTCTGTGTCGATAATGACTCGATCTCTAGCGCTTCAATACCGAAAATAATTGCTACTTCAATAAAGAGCACTGCATCTATGAGGTTGACCTCATATGTCTGCACGCCATGTGCAGTCATAACTGCGACAACCATTGCACATAGTCCCAGCATGACACGAAACGCAAGCGAACGTGGCGGTCGGCTAAATAAAAGTGCCAATAATGCGAGGAGTAATGTTCCTCTGACTGCCTGAAAAGCTGGTTGTGACGAGACAAACCACATAAATGGATCATTTGTATGCATCATGCTTCCTACGAGTGCTGCTGCTACTAATAGAAAGGTGAAGCCAATCAGAATTTTATTTACTGTCATTCTTGTGTTCTCCCTATTACCATTTAAGGATAAACAAGTAGCCGCTCGCTTTCTGTGACTTTTCTTACTTAGTTGAAATAAAAGCAAATTACTGCTCTATATACAGAAATGACTAAATAAAAATCACCCGGATACGGGTGATTTTCGTGAGAGGATAGTAAGCCTAGAGTCGAATGTCGGGATTTTGGTTTGTAGCAATATAACTGACTTCAAAATCATTCAGAATATTGCTGCGTCGTTGGCGCTTGTACGGCTTCGCAGAACGTAATACCTCGCTGGTAGTTCTATTACGCTTTGTGTGCGACATGTGTGTAGCTCCTTGTGGTGATTATTTAAAGTGATGTCTTTAATTGGCTTGGAAAAAGACTGTGTGGCCAATTAAGTTTTTGTGGTCGAGCATCAGCTCTGTTGTTAATATCGACTAGATCGTGGATCAAGTCAGGATATTTTTCCATCTTACTTGAAAGAAAAGTGTTGATCTTCTCGTCAAGTTCTTTTGATGAATAGTGTTGCATTGTATTCCCCCTTAGTTTTTCTCGTAGGTCCCTCTCGTTGGTGCCTACCACTAATATAGGTAAAATGCTGTTTTGTATATGTGATTACGCTTACGGCTTTTATGTGATAATTTTCACTTAACAGAGATAAGTAGTAAAATGTTTGTAGGAATACCTCTGATGGAACAAATACTGCAACAGCTTCGAGACTATAGTACAATCCGCCGCATCAAAAAAGGTGGCAATATTCTTTTTCAAGGAGAGATACCTCGTCATGTCATGATAGTTCGTGATGGTGTTGTGCGAGCATATACTATCACCTCTTCGGGCGAAGAGCGTATCGTTGCCCTCTACGGCAAAGGTGACATTTTTCCTCTTTCTTGGGTGCTTGGCGAGACTTCAAATACGTTGTTCTACTATGATGCACTTAGTGAAGTCAGACTCATGACTGTCCCTAGAAAGGACTTTCTCGATACAGTTATGAGTGACACAGCCCTTATGGCGCCACTCCTCAAGTTTGTTGCAAGCGAATATACCGCGCTGCTCCTCCGTATCACGGGCCTTGAACAATCCCGTGCCATTGAAAAAATCGGCTTTACGCTCTACTATCTTCTCTTTCGCTATGGGGTAGAAAAAAACTCAGGCATCTATACAATTGAGATCAAAATGAGCCAGCTTATGATTGCTAGTCTCGTGGGTCTCACCCGTGAAAGTACCACTAAAAATCTAAATATGCTCAAAGACCGCGGCGTCATTACCTACGAAAAGTCAGCTTATACTGTCAATAAAAAGCGCCTAGAAAGCTTTTTAGGCGAAGATGCGTTCAGAGACCTTAGTCTTTAAAAACTAAATTTTTATTCTTTTTCAGACAGAATATCATCGACGATGCGGAGCAGCTCTTTTGGAGCGGCGCGTGCCTTGAGTACGTAGCGCTCTGCGCCGAGGCTATATGCTTCGTCAACTTCTTTTTGAGCATCGTAATTGCTGAAGACAACAATCGTCGTTTCTTTGTGCTCAGGTGCGTCGTATTGCTTCAAAAATTCTATACCATCCATGATTGGCATACGCAGATCGAGTAGCATAACTGCAGGATCACCTTCTTTTTTGATGACTTCTAGCGCTTCTTTGCCACTAAAAGCAATCGACACATCATGACCAGCAGATGAAAGGATCATCCGGTATGCGTCGTTAAGGTCGACATCATCTTCTACAACTAGTATTTTTGCGTGTTTCGACATAATTTCTATATTATGGCACATCCGTTGAGGCGAAAGGTAACAATTTTCACGTAATTTGTCCTTTTTTGGGCAAAATAATAGTAAAGGTTGTACCCTTTCCTTCTTTTGAGCGCACGTGGATAGCACCTTCGTGTAGTGTAATAATTTTTTTGGCCCAGTACAGGCCAAGTCCCGTCCCACCAACTTTTGTGGAGAGTGGGTTATTTATGCGAGAGAACTTTTCAAATAAGCGTATCTGTTCGGATAGAGGAATGCCAACACCTTGATCGGTAATCTCGACACGCACCTGGGAATTATCATCCTTGGTTACCACGGTAACGGTCGTATCTTGTTCGGAATATTTGCTTGCATTGTCGATAATGTTTTCGAGCACCATGCGAACCGAATCACGATCAATTGTTGCAGCGCACTCATCGGACTGCGGGGTAAAAATAATTTTTTGGTGACGCTGTTCGTAAGTCGATTTTTGCTCACGGATGATGTCTGCAATTAATTCATTGATATTAATAATTGTTTTTTTCAACTTTACCTTACCCGCATCGACTTGCGCGACCTTCAAAAGATCTGACACAATCCGGAGTTGGCGCTCGTTACTTTCATACGCCTTAGAAAGCATTTGTTGCTGATCAGCAGTTAACTCGCCGACAAATCCCTCCATCAACATACCAATATACTGCTTTACTCCTGTTGCGGGGGTCCGCAGCTGGTGCGAGGCGATTGATATGAACTCATCCTTGCTCCGATTCAATTCGACGAGGTGCTGCAGACGCTGCTCTTCAATTTGTTTTCGCTGCAGTGCATAGTGAAGGGTGCGCGACAATAAATCAGCATTAAAAGAGCCTTTAACCAAATAGTCAGCTGCAGCAAGCTTCATGGACTTGCGCTCAATATCTCGATCACCCTTTCCCGTCAGTAGAATGAAGGGTTCTGATCGATCTTGGGGAGCCGCATCCTTGAGTACATCGAGACCAGTTTTTTCGCCGAGACGATAATCTACAAGATAAAGATCATGTTGACGGGTGCGAATTCGCGAAATTCCTTCATCATACGTAGACGCCCATTCTAGCTGAAAGGGGAAATGAGGAATCTGATTGATAATCTTCTTGATAATGAAGTAGTCATCTTCATCGTCATCAATCAACAAAACACGAATTTTTTTACTGGTGTCGAGGTCCATGGCTTGGTGGTAATTCTACGATCTCAAACCAGTATTTACCAAGAGCTTTCATAACACTCATCAAATTTTCAAATGTCACAGGCTTGGTAATAAAAGAGTTAACTCCGAGCTGGTAAGAACGATAAATGTCTTCTTCGGCTTTAGAAGTCGTGAAAACGACAACTGGAATATCACTGAGGTCAGGATTAGATTTAATTTCTTTGAGCGCTTCACGGCCATCTTTTCGCGGCATATTGAGATCGAGCAGAATAACACCCGGATGTTCAGTTTCTTGATGCTGGTAATCACCGCGTTTCAACAAATAGTCCAAAAGTTCTTCCCCGTCTTTGACGCGGACAAGAGAATTTAATAAATTACTTTCTTTCAAGGCTTTTTGAGTTAACAGAAAATCATCGTCGTCATCATCCGCCATTAAAATCACGATTGAGTCCTTTCTAGTGGTCATTTATTTTGCTCCTTTTGCTTACTTACAGGCAACTTAATGATAAATGTCGATCCTTCGCCTTTTTGGCTTGTGGCCGTGATCGTTCCACCGTACCTTTCAACAATTTTACGACAGACAGCTAGGCCAATTCCAGTCCCATCATAGCTTTCGCGGCCATGCAGACGCTGAAATACAGCGAAGATTCGATCTAAATATTTTTCATCGAATCCAATACCATTATCACTTACGTACATCGTATACTGTTGGTCTACTGAATGCACAGGGTCGGCATATACCTTCACTACAGGAGCAACGTCGCTGCGATGGAATTTTAATGCATTGCCTATAAGGTTTTGTAGTAGTTGCCGCATATGTGTCGGATCAGCCATGACAGTCGGTAACGACTGAAGATCGACTGTTCCATCTGTTGAGTCTATTTTTGTCTCCAAATCCCCTACTACCTCGCTCGCAATGACATTTAAGTTAACAGCAACAGGCTCTTTGGCACGAGTCGTGACGCGTGAAAATGAAAGAAGGTCTTCGATTAGCACGCTCATACGTGAAGCGGCATTACGCATCCGGCTCAAATATTCCATACCTTCGCCTAGCTGCTCTTTATATTCGTTTTCAAGCAAATCACCAAAAGCTTGGATTTTACGAAGTGGCTCCTGAAGATCGTGCGAGGCAACGTAGGCAAAATCTTGTAGCTCCTGATTACTTCGAGCAAGATCTTCACTGTAATTTTGCAGAACTGTTTCAGCTTTTTGTCGCTTCACAATCTCTTCCTCAAGACCAAAGTTCGTTGCCTGCAACTGCTCCGTTCGCTCTTTAACGCGACTCTCTAGAATATTGTTAGCTGTTTCTAATTGTTCTTGTAGCCATTCACGCTCCTCGAGCTCCTGTTGGGCTGTTTGATAAAGATTGGCGTTATAGACGGCCAATGCTGCTCGATTACCTAATCCCGTTGCCGTTTCCAGGTCGATACTAGTAAATCGACCATGAGCGTCTGTGGAAACGAGCGTAATTACACCAATTGTCCTGTGATCTATTTTCATTGGAACCATGATGACAGATGAGAATCCGAGGCTACGTAGCAGCTCAAGTTCTGTCTTATCTTTCGCGCCCGCTACCAACATAGCGTCGGTAATGACAGGCTCAAACATAGGCTCACCAGTTTTAATCACCTGCTGAATACCACCTGGCTGCGAAAGTTTTAATGGCCCCTGTTGGGTACGCAAGTTTTGTGCCCACTTTACTTTTTCAGGATCGCGATGAGCAATAGCAACCAATTCTATTGATCCATCGTCTCTCAAGAGATCAACTGTGCACCAATCAGCCAAATGTGGCACTACCATTCCAGCAATACTGCTGAGCGTTTGGCGATAGTCAAGCGAAGCCGAGAATTGAGAGCTGGCTTTTGTCAGAAAGCTTAGGTTATTTTCGGCGTTTTTACGCTCCGTAATATCGACGGCTACGCCAGGAAAGCTGACCGGTTTTCCGCTTTCGTCTAAATCAACACGGCCACGCGCAATCACCCATCGGCTCGTACCATCCTTCATGATGGTCCGGTATTCACTTTCATAGTTTTCTCGATTCTTGAGTGCTTCGCCAATTTCTTGAGAGACCTTCTCTCGGTCTTCTTTATGGATTGAGAGCAGGAACCTGTCAATTTCGAGCCCATCGCGGGCCTCAGTTGGATCGATTCCAAACAATGTCGCAAGGTTTTCATCTGCAGTTACAACGCCACGAACAATATCCCAGCTCCAGGTTCCGATTGCACCATTTGAGAGTGCTTGTTTTAGTTGATACTGAGTCTGATATAACTCTTTCTCTGCCCTGCGTTTATCGGTAATGTCCTGTGTTGCCTGGTAGACCGCGACCACCTCACCGTTTTCGCCTACTACCGGGTGGTGCTCAACGCTCCAATAGCGCTGCTCAAACTTACCTTTTTCATCAGGTATGTCGTAATGAAGATCAGGCATGACGTCCTTTTTCTTCGTGCGAATAACTTTTCGGAGCGATTCAATCAGGTCGCTTTTGCCTGTCTCTTTATAACTTTTAGAATTATCTGGGAATACATCAAGGAGTGGCTTACCAATCGCTTCAGATCGTTTTGACATAGCGATGCTAGCATGAGCTTCGTTTTCTTCGAGAATAGTAAAAGTTGGATCATTAACATCAAAAACAATATATGCCGCAGAAAGCGACTGGAATAATTTCTTATAGTCAATAGACCGCGAGGATGAATTCATAGGCACCAGTTCGTTATATAATAGCAATAAATAAAAGTGTGTTATGTAACAAAGATAATCGTCCGTCACAAACAAATAGAGACTAAAGTAGTCTCTATTTGTTTGTTATCGGTCAATGCAATGCATTATTAGACGCGAGTTGTGTTTCCGGCTCGGCCAGTAAATGCTTTGACGATAGCCAGGAGGATAACTGCGCCAAGAATAGCGGTAAGAAGACCACCAATACTGAATTCGTTAACGTCGCTTCCTGTCAATGTACGGACGATAAATCCACCAATGAATGCACCTATGATACCTACAATAATGTTTGCAAGTGCTCCCATTTGTGCGTTTGTTTTCATGATCATTGAGGCGATCCATCCCGCGAGGGCACCGACGACGATCCAAAGTACGATGTCTAACATATCTTATTCTCCTTTAACTTATTTACTCAATCAGTCTAACGAAGGAGATACCGCGTGGCTGTGAAAAAATTAACTATTTTTCGGTAGTAAGAGTACTTTTAGTCTATTTTGTCACGTTTTGAGACGATTATAGGTGTTATGTATATACTAATTCGTATAATTCTGCCTCGAGTTCTCTCCTACCCACCTTCGCATCCATATATAAATCGACTCCATAATACGGCTGCATCGTTCGTATACCGTGATGAACCCCTTCGAAATTAGTTCGTTTCTACGACCAAGAATAGCTACATCAGCACGCCAATGAATGAGATGTGACGCATTTTCATTTTGGCTGGGACAATATAGCCAAGAGACCATAAAAAGCATCGTTGCAACTCACGCGACACTAAATAAGCCAATCGTTGTCACAGTACATGACACGCGCAGTCCTCATACTACTGACGAAACCTGGATGTAGCATATCTGAATATTCTACTTCCTGCTGCCTCAGTAGTGGCAACACTCACCAATGCGGCGGCAAAACGCGTTCATGATGAGTATGATATAGATGCAATAGTTATTCCCCACGGACCGACACTCACGGTCAAAGAGATACGACTCTTTCGCCAACAAAGTGAGAACCGCACGACGAGTAATACGGTATACGTCCATGTAAAAGGAGGGCGAAAAAATCTTGAATGGTTCCGCCTGCTTCATATGGCTCCTCGTATTTAAAAGGTCACTAGTCTGACGCTGCAATTTGGAATTTTACGAGACAGTCCCGCGCATGCACGAGCGATAGAGCTTCCTGCACCGTACGCACAATATATAGAGCTACAATCGCGAATGACCGATCCGCAACTTTATGATCGCTTGAGAGAAGCTGATGCAATTTTATTACCTTATGCATGGGGGTCACATTCTGGATTCATTGAACTTGCACTTGACCTGGCAGCACCAGCCTTCATTTATGATACCGGCCATTATAAAGACCAGTGTCCAGCAGGTCTTATTTCATATAGTCTTTCCGACGAAGCGCTTTTGGCTCATATTATAGCGGTGGTATCAAAAGTCAACATAACACAGTGGAATGCGCCGACACATCGAGAGCGAGATCAGGTGCTTCATTTGCTTCTAGAATCATACAGCAAAATATACCGGCTGGCTTTGGATCGTTAATACGGGTTTGTAGAACGACACGCTGCGATATCTTCTTCAGTGGGAAGCCTGCGCACGACCGGCGGTGCCCCTCCATCAAATGGCTCAATTAACCCAAATTCAGCAAATTTGTGTAACCATCGCTCCATAGGATAGAAGCCCCATTTGTTATGAAAAGTTTGGGCATTTTGTAATATATCAGAAAAATAATTGAGCGGTGGATCGTACTTGTCGTGATATTGATGCAGTACAAAATCATCGGCAAAGATGAGCCGTAAGCCAGCGGCATGAAAACTCATAGCAAAATCCGTATCTTCAGCTCCATACCCAATAAATGCCTCGTCAAACCCACCGGTACTCACGAAACTACTTTTACGAATAGCAAAAACGATTGACCAGAATTTTAAATGATTTATTACGCTGTGCGGACTAATCACCTCGCGCGATGGGTGCGCCACAGCCTCAGGGAAAAGTGTCGCAAATTCACTTACTACTGGAACTCTCGACAGGTAACGTGGATAGGCAGCCACAATAGTATCATCAGACAGGTCTGCCAAGAGTGAAGCAAAAAGTGTTGGTGAAACGATACAGTCAACATCAACAAAACAAATATTGTTGGTCTGCGCCGCCTGAAATCCGGTGTTACGGGCATGAGCAAGTGGTAAATTTTGTGCTGATTTCATCGTATGTAGAAACACGTTGTTTAGCTGCGGTGGAATAGTCACATTATTGGTGTCATCCATGCAAACAATATGAATATCATGTGGCTGACTATTTGATGCAGCAATGGAAAGAAGTAAATTATGTAGCTGCTGGCGGCGTCCTTTGACGAGCGTCACCACAGAAAAGTCTTTCTCACGCATATTGCTCGCCCAGCCACTGCGTTACCATTTCAGCTGCATGCGGATTAATGAGTTGGTCAACGCGAGAGACGTCAATTTTTCGTGCATGCTCTATAGCATCATGCCATTGTTCGCTCGTCATATCAGCTCGAGCAAGGACGGCGTACTCATGCTGAGCTAATAATTCAGCGGTGTGCAGTTGTTCATCATATGGCCGATCTTCTGGCAAAAGAATGAGTTTCTTCCCAAGCGTCAAAAGTTCGGCGATAGAATTTGTCCCAGCAGCCGTAATCACTACCTCGCCCGTTATATACTTTTTAATATCATCAACACGGCCATAGGCTCGAACATTTTCACGCTCAATAACAGGCATTTTATTACCAATAACAGAAAAAGAGTACGATGCATTTTCGGTAATTCGTGAAAGGACTTCCCGCGATGCATTGTCATAGCCGAGGAGAATACTTACCCTCTCATCAGTTGCCACCGCTCGATCGTTCAATTGGTACTTTGAGAAGTAACCGGTGTAAAAAGTCTTGTCCTTGTATGGATAGGTTTTATCTTCCATCTCAACTGGGTATGGCGCTATCAACGCATCCGAGACCTCATGTGCAAAGACTTGGGTTGGATCCTGCTTGAAGTGACCATGTAGATGCACGAAGACCGTCCGTACCCCCATGCTCCGCGCCATAATGCTGAGCTCAATCGAGCCATCACTCAAGAAAAGTGCTGGCTTTTCATTGATAAACAGCTCAGCAAGCCATCGTGAACGAATTGCTGGTTCTTGTCTATACGGCACACCTTCAAAGGCACGAGAGAAAGTATGCACAAAGCCTTCACTCGTCGTGGCTGACCATTTTGAGGGCATAAGACTTGTGGTGACATGTTCTAGTGCCATCGCTTCAATTTGACTAACGACATGCTTTGCTGCAGCAATAACGTGGATGCGGAATTTTTGCAATAAATGAGGTGCAAAAGAATAAAATTGAGCAATATGGCCTGACCCGTGATGATGAACGTAGTAGACGATGAGTGGTTTATCGCTTTGCAACATGCGCATATACTTCCATGTATTTTTGAGCCATTGCTTCAAGACTAAAGTTTGCAGCAAACTCACGACATATAGCAGGGTCGACACTCATAGCGGTTTGAATTTCTGGTAAAAGTTTGCACCAGTCTGTCGTTTCCACTGCCCGGGAAACAGTTGCATGACGAAGTACTGGCGGAATAGCGCTGGAGTATCCAACAACCGGAATACCGCTTGCGAGCATTTCGAGAATTGTTAGACCGAATGGCTCTTGCCAGAGAGCAGTAGCTAAGAAAACAGCCGCTCCTGAAATCAACTTTTGTAGCTCATTTCGCTCAACATGGCCTTCGTAAGTAATGGAGTCGTTCAGCTCTGACTTAATATTCTGATTAAAATAGGCCTGATCAAATATTTTGCCTACTATCTTGAGCGGCTTGCGCATTTTTTTGGCGATACGGATTGCATCAAGCGGATTTTTTTCTGACGTAATGCGTCCGCTCCAAAGAAGATACTCGCGTTTTGCTTGCACGACAAGTGGCCATTTCTCAAGATTGACACCATTATTGATAACCTCCACGCTCCCTCCAATATAGGGTTGCCACTCTTTCTGCAACCTATCAGATACAGCAACACAAGTTGGATGTGCTTGTTTCATAAATAGTCCATACGTGGTTTTAAATTTTTCACTGAGAGGAAGGTGCAGCGTCAGTACTGATGGTTTAGAAAAAAATGATCCCATAGCGTAAATCTCAGGCATAAATGAATTGTAGTGAATAACGTCATATTTTTCGACGTTCATCAGACCGTATTGAAACATTCGGTAATATTCTTGTCCGCGCCATTCCGGATGAATATCGTCTTTCATACTCATAGGACTTTCACTAAATTCAATGAGTTGAAATTTATCGCGCTCTTCCGCATCCTTAGCAATTACATCAACCGAGTGTCCATGCTCAACAAAATAATTAGAAAGCTCAACAATAAAGGGTTCTGTTCCGCCATTATAGGGCTGGCGAAGTGACACTACTGGTCCAGCTACCATTAATATGTTCATACAAGTTCCTCAAAATATCGCAAGTATTGTTCCACTGTTTTTCTCAAGGGGAACAGCTCTGCTTGCTGACGCACGTCATCACTTTTCAGCATCATTGCTTTTCTCATAGCCTGAGCCAAAGACGTAACATTAGTACCATCAGCGATCACGCCGCTATTGAGGCTGACGAGTTCACGGAACGCACCGCGATCATACCCTGCCACAGGTACTCCTGACGCCATAGCTTCAACCGTCGATAGTCCAAACGGTTCTTCCCAGCGAGGAGGACAGGCAAACACAGCTGCGTGTCTCATCTTTTCGCTCAGCTCATTTTGACGCAAATGTCCAACGTATCTATCATCTCTATGTAAACGAGGTTTGATTTGCGTATCATAATACATTTGGTCAGCGATGACCCCTGCAAAATAAATTGGAAGATCAATTTCGTGTGCTGCATCAATGGCAATATCCAGCCCTTTGCTTTCTGTAATACGTCCGAACCAAAATACATATCGTAAATCTTCTCTTTGCAGTGGCCACGAGGTAAGACTAATTCCATTATAAATAACTGATGACCCGTTATTAAGAAACGGTTGCCACGTTTTTTCGAGTGACTTTGATACAGCAACAAATTTTAAATTATTCGAATATGAGGCAAGCGACGTAGCTGCCTTTAATGCAGTGTATGGTGGCGTATGCAGTGTCGTGACAACCGGTTGCGTTGCTTTGGCTCCCCATATAATTGGTAAGGGGCTTGTCGAGTTGTTATGAACGATGTCATAGCTACCATCGGTAATGTCTTTAAGGATAGACAGATACTCGTCATTTTCATAAATATCAACAAACTCACTCTTGCGAATGTCATATCCGTAAAAACTTTTGAGATTCAGCGTTGGATCACTTTCTTTGTGTGCATACAAAGTGACATCATGCCCACGTCGTTTGTATTCAGCGCAAAGAGTGTGCGTAAAAGATTCAAGCCCTCCGGTAAATGGCTCAGCAATAGGAAACCTAGTTTTAGCAATAACGGCAATTTTCATCATGAGCGTCCATGTTTGAGTTTACGTAGCACTATTGTCTCGTCATATGCTACATGCGATGTTTGAAAAACTTTTTCGAGGTACTTCCAATCGCTACTTGGAGTAGTCTGGAAGTTACCGCATCGACGAAGAATTTCAGTTTTGAAAATACAGGATTCAATTGGCCGCTGAAAAGTGCGGTCGCTTCGATCTTTGCCATCGTAAGTATATTTCGTCATCAGAACATCAATTTTTTCGCCGAGTGGTAAGAGTTTTCGGAGAGCAGCTTCTTCAAAGATGTCATCATCAGTTCGAAAGAGAGTATAGGGATGTATCAATTGTTTAAGTCCCGTATTGTAGGCAACAAAACGATTATTAACCGATGAGGCCACATAGGTAATGTGTGCTTTGGCTTGCATCTGCAGTGTTTCAACGGCATTACGGTTTGCCATTTGAGTTTCTGGCTTTGAATTATCGACGATGATCAGCTGTGATTCTGGAAATTGCCATAGCGTAGCACTAATATTACGCAACATACGAACCGTATCCTCGAATGTCACATAGAGGAAATTGCATAGTGGAAGTGCAGTGGCGCTAGCCATAGTACAGCTACGTACCTAATTGCTTACCGTCAAATTAAGCCTATTAACAATCGACATTTTCTCTAGTTCAAGTCGAATCGTGTCAGTTGCTTTCCAGTAACTTGTTTCTTCTAGTTCAGCTGTGATTTCTTGTAATTGCTGTAGCAAATCTTCTTTAGGCAGTTGTGGTTCTTGCATATATTAATTCTCGCTTGGAAGTATTGGTAATACCTCAAACTGTATCAACTATTCACCTGCTACTCAGTAATATTTTTCACTATTGCAAACAAAAGAATATATGACTTACTATTGTTCATATGCCTACTTATTAGTACGTTCGTAACTAGGAAGACAACACGCTGCATCATTGCATAAATGTAGGCGCTTTATCAGTAATAATACCATCAACATTTTAGTCTGTGATTTAACCTATCGACAGGTCCTAATTTTCAGTGTTATCGGCAAGAAGAGAGTTAAGCGTAAACAACACCTTTACATACACTCGAAGTTCTTCTGGTGCAATGTTGGCATATAATACCGTGCGCATTTTGTGTCGAAGATCTTGCTCGATTGCTTTGAGTGTGGGGATAAAAGTAGAGTCAATTGTGACCACGCGGGATCGACTATCTCCCTCTTTCTGCTCTCGTCGAACAATACCTTTTAGGACGAGCGCGTTGACCGTGTTGGTAATGTACGGCACATTTGTATCGACGATCTTACTCAGCTCAGTAATTGTCACGCCATTATCCTGTGCATCGTACACCGTGCCGATAATAAACCACTGCATCATTGTGATGTCGTGGTTTTTGAGCGACTGTTCTGTAAATTTTTTTAAGAGTCGATATGCAGAAGATTGCGCAACACCTGCCCGATACGTAGGGATGCGTCGTAAACTCTGTTCATCTGCGTCTTCACTTGACTTCATATTCATTACTATATATTATTCTTTATAGTTTACTTTGTAAAGTAAACAAATATTATAAGGAGGACAGTATGAAAGATGATACAAATCGTAAAACAGGTCTTGCAGTAGGAATGGCTATTATTGGTCTGCTCGTTGGAGCAGCGATTGCCTACCCGCTCGGCAAAAATATGAATGAGAGCTCAATGAGCGGTACCTCACAGTCGATGAGTTCACCAAAAACAAAAGCAGCAGATTTGCGCGTTACTATGAATAACTTACTTCGTGAACACGTCAGCACAAGTCTGACGGTTACACGCAGTATCGTAGACCAAGCGCCTGAAGAAAAATTACAAGGCGCAGTTGATGCTCAAACGGCTAATGCTGTAGCAATCGCAAATGCAGTCGGCAGCGTTTATGGTGATGAAGCAAAGACAGCTATCACGGCACCATTCGTGGACCATATTATGCAGTCAAACAACTACGCAAAAGCTGTCGAAGCTGGTGACATGGCCGCACAAGAGACATCATTGGTTGCACTCCGTGCTGACCTACGCAAAGTCGCGGACGTGTTCAATAGCGTCATTCCTAGTTTGTCATCAGACACGCTCTATGACGCACTCAATGCTCATGAAAATCTCTTGAACGAGTCAATTCGTGAATACAAGGCAGGCAATTTTGCAAAGGCATACGAACTAGAAAGCCAAGCATTGACCCAGATTTCTGGTGGTGCAGATGCGCTTACCGGTGGAATCATTGAATCAAAACCAGATATGTTTAAATCATAAAATAGCATTTTTAAAAGCTCGCGACGATATGGTTCGCGAGCTTTTTAAATGCCAACGATATGTCACAAGTTACAGGGATAGAAATGATTTTTCTTGACACATATAGGCATTAGCGTTATCCTTGATCTTGTCGTGTTTTTTACGTGAGGTAAAAAAGACACCACTTCACCCCTGTTACCACACTGTAAATAATAATATTAGCGGGCAACACATAGGGGGAATATAAGGAGGTAACACATATGCGATTAACCGCATTACTCGTCGCTGGAGCCATTAGTGCCTTTGCACTTGGTACTGGCACGACGGCAGCACATGCTGCCCCAGTATCAGAAAACAACACAAGCTCTTCAGCTCAGATGGTCACCATCCAGCCTGGAGACTCACTCAGCAAAATTGCGACAAATGAAGGTTCGACCATTGAGCGTTTGTACTTCGCCAATACGCAGATCGAAAACCCTGACATGATCTATCCAAACGATCAGCTTCGGGTACCAGCTGCAAACGAAGAACTCGCGGCTCGACCCATGCCTACTGCAGTCGTCACACCGGTCGTCGCACCTGCACCGGTCGTCAGCACGTCAGCAGTCTCTACCCCAGCTGCTGTCGCGCCCGCCCCACAATACATTGCACCTGCGGCGCCAATCGTCGCGAGTGGCGGCGTGTGGGACCAGCTCGCACAATGTGAGTCGGGTGGAAACTGGGCCATTAACACTGGTAACGGATTCTACGGAGGTCTTCAGTTCACCCTTTCGAGCTGGCAAGCTACTGGTGGAAGCGGGCTACCGAGCTACGCAAGCCGCGAAGAACAAATCATGCGCGCAGAGCGACTTCTCGCAATGCAAGGTTGGGGCGCTTGGCCTGCATGTACAGCGAAACTTGGCTTACGCTAAAAGCTAGAAACAATAGACAAAACCCTAGCACTCACGGCTAGGGTTTTGTCATTTCTTCGTATACATTATTTTAGTAATATTATTCACTGCATAGTGTTCGCTGGCTCCATACAATACAAGGATGGCTGATTGGAATAAAATACTTAGCCGCGGCAACGTCGAAGATCGTCGCGGTAGTAGACTTGCTGTTAGTGGTGGACTAGGCGTAGCGGGCATTGTTGTCACGCTTCTTTTTAGTTTTTTGAGCGGTGCACCGATAAACGTCAATGATATATTGGGGCAGCTGCAATCGTCCCAAAGCATGCAATCTGGGCTATCGACGCAAGACTTTGAAGGTGCAGATAATTATGAGACGTTTGTCTCAACCGTTCTTGGCTCGACCAATGATTATTGGAACGGGGTTTTCGAACAAAATGGTCGTACTTATACGGAACCGAAGCTTGCCCTCTTCCGCTCAGCGACGCAGTCTGGCTGCGGTATTGCGACATCTGATGTTGGGCCCCATTATTGTCCTGCAGATAGCACAATATATATTGACGAAACTTTTTTTGGGCAGCTGCAACAACAGTTTAATGCAAAAGGCGGCGATGTTGCGGAAGCATATGTCATCGCCCACGAAGTTGGCCATCACGTCCAGATGCAACTCGGAACAACTGAACAGGTGCAGGCAAATAACACAAATGAAAATTCCGTAAAACTGGAACTCCAAGCTGATTGTTATGCAGGCCTATGGGCCTATTCAGTAAAACAGCTTGGCATATTCGAACCGGGCGAAATTACTGAAGCACTCGATGCAGCCTCGGCTGTTGGCGATGACCGTATTCAACAAAGTGTGACCGGTCAAGTTTCTCCGGAGACATGGACTCATGGTTCGTCAGCTCAGCGAGTGCAGTGGTTTACGACTGGGTTTGATAGTGGAAATCCAGGAATGTGTGATACGTTCGCCGCATAAAGTTGTGAGTGGATTATTTTTTAACTCGTGCGGTCTTTGCAAAAAGAGTGAAGACTCCTCCCACGATCACGACAGCACTAACAACGAGGACTTTATCCAAGGTTTCACCTTTGAGCTTTTTCTGAGCCCATCCACCATGCGTGCCTTGATGTACTCTTGATGGCTGGTATAAATTACCTGTAGTCATTTCGATGTGCTGGCGTGAGAGCATCGTGCGGCGTGTATAGCGTGACAATACATATTCATACAAACGCGGAAATGCAATGCGTGAAAAGACTAAGCCCTTCGCGGATGGACTTACGCGGAGCGTCCGGCGTGGATGATGAGTTAAAGAGAACACGGCATCGGCGACATATTCTGGCTGGTAAACAGGGGGAAGCGCTTCGATTGTGTGGCCGGTATAATTCGCTCCATTTTGGTAAATATTTGTATCAATCACTCCTGGCATCACCGTACATACCTGTATGTTTTTCTCCAGACGTTCTAAACTGAGCTCCATACGTAGTGCATCATCAAACGCATGTGCAGCGGCTTTGCTGGCACAGTAACTACTCAGGTATGGTAGCGAGGCAACACCTATTGAGGAATTGATATTGATGAGCGTTCCCGAACCTTGCACACGGAACACAGTCATGGCCGCGCGGGCGCCGTTGACATACCCAAAGAAATTAACGTCCATCACGCGCTTCATATCATCAATTGGTATTGACTCGCTTGAACCGCCTGCAAAGACGGCCGCGGCATTTACCCATACATTTATATGACCATAATCAGCGACTACTCTTTCTGCCAATAGACGGAGCGCATCAGCCTCAGTCACATCACCTGACTCAATAAGGATAGCTTCTGCCGCGGCCCCTTGCTCTATACATATTTGTCTTGTTGCCTCCAGCTCATTTTCTCGCCGAGAAAACAGCGCAAGATGATAGCCTTCTTTGGAAAACTTCAACGCAAGTGCTCGACCAAGGCCGCTTGAAGCGCCGGTAATGACGGCAACAGGATTTTGTAGCGAAAGGACAGCAGGGCGAGGTGTAAAACGATTCATCTTATAGATGTTACTCGTACGCATACCTTCTTCGCAGTGAAGAAAGTTACTCGAACTTACTTTTTAGGTATCGCCTATTCAGCACGTCGAGCAAAATATTCATCCGTTTCTCGCATGAATATTTCGGCTGTTTTTGGTCCAACACCATAGAGTTTCTGCAAACGTTTAGAAAATTCTTCTTCCGACTCACTACTATCAAGCATAAGTAAAAGTGACCCCTCGTATTGACTCACCAGTTGTTGCATACACGTTTTCAACGCTTTTGTCATAACATGCTGATATCGCGTGTAGCCACCACGGTGAAGCAAGCTAACAAGCTGACCATCACTCAACTCCAGGATTAGCCACGGCAGATCAAGTTTTCGATCAATAAAAAACTGCCACGTTCGTACTGCTACTGTGGATTGAATAGGCTTACCCAGTAGATATGTCAGCAAGAACCATCGAAACATATCATCATCGCCCGACATAACGTCCAATCCAAAATCAACGGGATTGTGTACTGGTCGCGGTTTCGGAGTCCGTTTACGCCGAGGTTGCTTGGGTTGTTGTTCGCTCATCTGCACTTAGTATACGAGATAAAAAAATAGATAATGTGAGCTGTTCTTTTCGTCCCTCTCGCATGGTGGTGCATATCTCGTGTACTATAGCGATATGACAACACGGCAGATCCTTGGTGGTACGGTACATAAAATGCCTACAGACTTGCAGACGGCACTTACTACTCATGCATCAGCACTGAAAGCGTGGAACGACATCACGCCTCTCGCGCGCAACGAGTGGATCTGTTGGGTTGAAGGCGCCAAGCTCATTGAGACGAGGACGCATCGAATAGAGCGAACTTATACGGAACTTGCTGAAGGTATGCGACGACCTTGTTGCTGGCCAGGGTGTATACACCGCGAAAAGAATGGCAAATAAGAGTTACGGGTACCCTGGAATACAATAAGAGGCGCCTAAGCGCCTCGTATTTACAAAAGACTTGCACCCACAGATGTAACCTACTAACTAACAACGTAACTAGAAAACTAACTAACTTACTAACTTGATCGGTTACATATATAAAATGTGCTGTTTCACTTGGTCTTCTAAGAAATAATATATGCCTTTTTTAAATTCATTTCAATACCTTTTTCTCGTATTTTTAAAAAAGCTAGTGCTACATTAATTAATGAGTTTTGCTGACACGATAAGTTCGACGATCGTATCGCAGCGCAAAAGGTTTCATACGTGTTGTTCGACCAGGATGGATTGTTGCCTGTAGACTTCGTGCTGTATTTTTTCCTGCTAATGGGCGTGCTTCGCAACAATACTCAGTGTCTTCTTCGATTTTAGTACAATAGGAGATATGATCGATTCTCCGCATGGATTCATTTCTGACCTGCCCGTCTTTGACTATTTTTCTACTATTACTGATTCAATAGATAAAAACCAGGTCACGATCATTACTGCAGAGACAGGTGCAGGGAAAAGCACCCAGGTGCCGCAATATCTCGCACACCACGGGTATACAAAAGTCATTGTCACTCAGCCGCGTATTTTAGCTGCACGTAATCTATCCCAGCGGGTTCGAGAAGAATGGGCAGCGCGAGCGCTCACCGATGGTGAACCAGTCATCGGATACCGGACTGCGAATGAACGCGATGACTCACCTGATACGCAGATCCTTTACTGTACGGATGGTCTCCAATTAGTGCGGGAAATTACTGGCTCCGGTACCACCCCGCGTCAAGTACTCGTTCTCGACGAGGTGCATGAATGGAACGAGAACATGGAAGTTCTCATCGCGTGGGCAAAGAAACGCTGCAATGAAGAGCCAAATTTCAAAGTCGTCATCATGAGCGCCACAATCGACACCGAACCTCTCGCGAAGTATTTCTCTACGCAGGCAGTCATCAATATTCCGGGACGAAGTCATCCTGTCACCCAGCGGCGCGGCACCGACGTCGCGTCAGAGCTGCTGGATAAAATCCAATCCTCCATCAGCAATATACTCGTATTCTTGCCGGGAAAAACAGAGATACAGTACGTTGCAGAAGTGGTAGCAAAAAAGGCGGCGGCCGCTAGCATACCCATTATTCCCCTTCACTCTCAACTCGAAGCGACTGCGCAACAGCAAGCATTCGAGCACTATCCTCGTGGCAAGATCATATTGTCGACCAACATCGCACAGACGAGTGTCACGATCGATGATATTGATATTGTAGTTGACAGTGGACTCGAGCGGCGGAGTGAAGTTCGTAACGGTGTCGAAGGACTTTTCATATCGCAAACGTCTCAAGCTGATTGCTTGCAACGGGCAGGCCGAGCAGGACGCACTAAACCCGGAGAATACATCTTAGCGCAATATGATACGTTGCCATGTCTCGAGTTCAAAGACAGACCACCATACGGCACACCCGAAATACTTCGCAAACATATCGACCGTCTGACGCTGCGCCTCGCTAACGTTGGTATAGATATAGAACATCTCGACTTTTATCATGACCCAGGAAATAAGGCCATTAACCAGGCAAAGAAGACATTAGTCGCACTAGGCGCACTGCGACAAAACGGCTCCGTCACGGATATCGGACGGGCAATGGAGCGGTACCCCGTGGAATCAAATTATGCTCGCATGCTCGTCGAGTCCCAGGTCTACTCCCCTGACGTTCAATCAAAGCTGGCGGCAATCATTGCCATCCAAGAAGTCGGCGGAATCGTGAAAAGTGGCACACGCAACTCGGGCTGGCAAAAATTTACGAGACAGAAAAAATCTGACTTATTAGCCCAATATGACGTGTACTTGTCGCTCCCAAGTGTCCTTCCGGAAGAACACGAAATCTTAGGTATCATCACAAAAAATGTCGATAAAGCGCGAGACGTTATGCAGCGTCTGGGTCGTGAGTTGCAGGGCATCGCTCTCGACGATACGACACTCACTCCAATATCCACAACTGAAGAAGACGAATTGCTTCGCTGCATCGTTGCTGGACAAATTGACCAGCTCTGGAGCGTTGATGCGGATGGCAATGCGATACACCTATGGACAAAACAAGTCCGTGAACTATCTGGCAGCACCGTCGTTCGTCATTCTCCGCTCATAGCCGGTACGCCATTTGATCTCCAGATTCCTACTCGCGACGGTGACCTGCAGACCCTTCATTTTGTCCAAGGCATCACAAGTGTCAACACGAAGTGGCTGCTTGATTTAGCTCCAGAGCAGTTTGCAAGCAAACGAGGCAAAGTAACATTTGATCCACACTCAGGTATGTTAGTCACCAGACAGCAAGTACGCGCAGGCAAAGAAACATTTGAAGGTGGCGCCCTTCCGCTCACTGACAATACGAAACAAAATCAAAAACTATTCCAAGAAGAGTTTGCCAAGTGGGCGTTTGAGATGGTGGAACGTGAACGAAGATCACTCTCAGGAACTCATACAAAACGCGTCCATGGTGTACCTCTCGCTCAAATAAAATCGAAAGTTCGCATGCTCGCTAGCGGCATCATCTACCTTGAGAGTCTGCCATATAACAAACGCATGGAACTCATCGCGCTCTCAAAGCTCGCAACGTATTTTGGCAACGACTACGTCAATCAGCTTGCTTCGTCCGCTCGTAAATCTCATACGCCCGGACGGCATCACGCACATCGTGGATGGAAGCCTGCGCATAAACGAACGGAGAAACGGGGACGGAGGGATTGGGATTAGATAATTTAGGACTTTTTCGCTGAATTTATACATCTAAAACCGATGTATACGAACAATATGACGAGAATGACGCCAATGATTGAAATCAGCATGCCATGAAAGTTAAATGTTGCGGATTCGCCCATGTTCCCTGCTTCAAAATCTCGCATCGTGTCTTGAAGTTCAGTGATTGTATACGTCGTGTAAAAAATAAAGCCTGCGAGCACAAAAGAAAGTGTAGCTATGAAATATTTGAGGTATTTGTTCATCATTTTATTATAGTTGTTTGTCTCACCTATCCGACCAACTTTTAGTTTTGTATTGAACCTAAGCGTACATAAAAATTATGTTTGCTAATATAGAAATGAAACCAAATGTTCACAAATGTTTACTAGGAGGAATAACCTATGGCTACAATCAATCCTTACATTAACTTCAACGGAAATGCTGAAGAAGCCTTCAATTTTTACAAGTCAGTCTTTGGCGGAGATTTTGCTAGCATTGTGCGCTTCAAAGATCTTGAAGGCCCTGAGTTCCCTATTGCAGCCGAAGATGCAAATAAAGTCATGCGTATTGTTTTACCGATCGGGGGTAATACGTTAATAGCCAATGATGTTCCTAAAAGCTTGGGTCCGGTAAATGAAAATGAAAACAGATCTAAAATATCAGTCTCCGCGGAAAGCCGCGAAGAAGCTGACAAGTTATTCGCGGGTCTCACGGTAGGCGGAACTGTTGAAATGCCCATGAGCGACAGTCCTTGGGGTACGTATTTTGCGATGTTTAGAGACAAATTTGGTATTGAGTGGACGGTGGAATTCGACTCAAAAGGAGATGAGCGAGGATAATAGCCAGCTTGTTAACATAGAAAAAAGTTGTAACCATGGGGTTACAACTTTTTTCTTGGCTCCCGCTAGTGAACACTATTCGCAACTTCGAGAATCAAGAGAGCATAGCTGAGATGAAGTACGCCTTAAACACGTTACAGAGGTAGAATCCTCCAGCACTTGCTCAGTCTCTGTGCGCGGGCATCACCACCCCCCCCTCTATTTTTTATATAGAGTGACCCTACCTTCCCTTTAGCCTTTCTTATATCTGTATTTAGTGCTTACACAAAATTTTAATTTTTTTATGCACCTACAAAGTGGAGCTGGGCAAATAGTCTTAAATGATCAAGAAATTATATACATTAGAAACGTTCATAGTATATCGCTTTGAACCTACCGGATGTGTGAATAGTTCTGTTTCGGGGCTGCCAGTTGCATTGAAGTTCAAAACAAATGTCTTTGCCTGTTTGGCTTCTTCATAACCACCTATGCCTAAGGCAATGGCTATAAAAAAGGCTTTTGCTCCCTCTGAACCATGCTCTTGATGGCTATCTAATGTTCTGAGAGCTAATCTAGATCTTCCCGTGATATCGGGTACCTCAACATACCTTGAAAGAATTATAGCCAAAGCAACCACAGGGTTGATGTCGGCGTTCATATCAGAAAACTGTACAACCTCCCTGAGTGCATGTTTCAAGAGCCTGATGGTAAACGCTCTCCTATGCGCGCTAATGATGGCCTGCGTAGCTTGAATGATTTGCCCTTTCCATGCGGGATCAACGCCTAAATCCTCGTAGAATTTTGCAATTGACTCATCACTAACGGAAGAGTTAAAGTAAATTTTTTCGTCGTATATTTTAAGCGCCGTCTCTAATCCCTTGTATGTTTGATCGTCGGATTTACTAAAGGACTGTGCAGATTGAGGCGCGATCACAACAATAGGCTTTGAGTTTGAAGTCAGCTTTCCCAAAAAATGGTTCAGTGTTTCTAGGAAGATTGCGCCGTCTTCCGAGGATCGATCGACATCCTCTACGACTACGACGAGTGGCTTTTTCATGCCACTTACTGTTCGAGATAGGATGTTTTCAAGCTCGAATACTCTTCTGAGCGGACGCTTATTAGTTATGAAATTTAGTTGTAAAAACCAACCTAGCCCAACTAGTATAAGTACGGGCAAGATTGTTGGAACAGCATACTTAAAGTATGCCTCCCAAAACCGCCCCTCACTATTAAATGAACTCCATGCAACAAAGCTTAATATGGTTAGACCTGCCAATACGCACAATACCCAAACTAAAAGCATAGGTCGCTCAAAGATATTCAAAGCAGTCCCTTCAACTTCGTCAGCAATATCAGATTCATCTTTTCTCGAAGAGAGCTCCGAGGCAAGCTTAATAACAAAAGCATCCCACAATTCATTTCGATTTGAGTATCGCCACATTTCAAAAGTCACCCACACGTAACCCCTGCTTTGCTTGCGCACTTCGTTAAGTATGGTGGATTTACCAACTCCGAATGGACCTAGATACGCCACAATCGAATGCTTTTTCTTTACTACTAAACGATCGATCCGCGTCTTTACATGCGTAATCTCATCTTGATATCCTAGTGTATCAATATCACTCGGTCTTTCTTCGAGAAGATTAGGCTTACTGAATAGTGTCATCTCATGCGCCCTAACGACCGGTGTATCTTAGTTTGCGTTTATCAAATGCAGGCATAGTACCTTCGAGAATCTCTACAAGCCGTTTATTAATGACTGGGTTCTCTATCGCGCCAACTTCAAATGAAAAGGTATTCTTTCCACTCTTTTTATCTAGCTCTACATAGATAACCTGTTCCGCGTCTGCACCAACGGCAAGATTTGGATTATGAGTGACAATAACTATTTGTCTTCGTTTCTTTGCGGCCTTAATAAAGTGCGTGAGAACTTGGAATACACTCTTATTATCCAGATTATCTTCTGGTTGGTCGATAATGAGTGGTGTGTCTTCTTTATCAATCATTAGATAGAAGACGAGTAGCAAAGTGCCCTTCTCGCCAGGAGAAAGTTCGTCAAGAATCTTACCATCAAGTTTTAGCTCATATATTGGCGTAAGGTATTCAAGTGAGAATAGATAATCATAAAGTTCTTGAACTTTATCAACTTGGTCAGAAATCTCCCTAGGCTTTTTGTCGAGATCAGATTCCTTCTGATCACTCTCAAGCCGCTCAATAATAGTATTTAGAATTTGCGATATGTCATCACTATTTAATAAGTCTTTTTCTACAAACAGTTCGGCAACATCGTTTTCATTAGTGCCATAAAAAGTACCCTTTCTACTTTTGTTGATGAACTGCAAAAAAGTCTTCATGAACGAAGGATCTAGTTTAAAATTGGCATCGATAACCATCTTAAATTTTTTCGTAAACTCTTCGTCTTTCGATATTTCCTTGTCAATTGATTCTTTAAAGGTTTCATATAGCTGAACTACTTCTTTTTGCTTAGTAAAGATTTCCAAAGTTTTAGTAAGACGATCTTTTCGACTCTTCGTAAGAATAGGCACGAGCTTGTTCTTTGCAAAATCTAACTCATTTTCATAAAATTTAAGACTTCCCAATTGATCCTTGCTACCCGCGATAGCGAGTCGCTTCTCTAGCCACTTGCCGAGCTTTTCTTTGTATTCTTGAAATTCCTTTTCCGGTTTTGATAAATCTTTTTTGATTACTACTATCTCTTCATCAATGCTATCCTGCTGTGATTGAAGACTTGCTTCATGAGCCGCCTTAGATTCGTTGGGCTTATCGACTAATTTAAGGTCGAAATCAATTGAATCTTTTGTTCGTAGCGAGGCTCGTATATCTTTAACTTGTTGCTCATACTCTTCTACTTTCGCTACAAGAGGGGATTCTTCAAACTTCAACTCGATGATCGAATTAATATCTAGTCCGTACTTTTCAAATACCGAATAATTATCAGACTTGAATGTCTCCACTTGACCCGCAACGCGTTCAAGAGATTTCTTCAACTGGCCAACTTCTTCTTGTTCCTGTGCAACCTTAATCAACTCTGCTTTTTTAGCCGAGATTTGGGCAACTAACTCATCGCGTGCGGCATTAAGCTCTTCTAGATGTTTATATTTTTCACTCTTCTGCTTATTTGCAGCTTCGTCGTCTGGCTTTGCAGGGTCCGGTACTTCAACTGGCTTAATCTTGTCATGCTCTTCTAGTTCGTTTTGCTTCTCTTTAATGAGACTTTCGAGCTGCTTTAATCGGCTAGGGTGCTTTTTTTCTTCAAGCTTAATAATATCTTCGGATATATCGTGGACTTCATCGCGGAGACTGACGAGATCAGCCTCAATACTTTTAGCCTTGATGTTTTCGAGTTCTTCGAAATTATGACTACCCAGTCTTTGCTCATCAGGTATATGTAGAAAAATGACACTTTTTAGTGTTTTATCAAAACCTTCACCTTCAAGATCATTAGTTAAGTTTTCGAAATAGTTCTGTGGTAGATACTTAACTTTCTCCGTCTGATCGGTGTCTACATCGTGATCGAGTAGAACTTTTTCACCCTTACCAGTCTCATCCTCCCATGCCAGTTCTGCTTGAAAATTCTCCGCAAAACCTTTTTTCCTAAACTTCAACTTTTTTGCATTTAAGAATGAAAGATTTTCATGCTTCGTGCCTGCATTATGTGTATTTCCCAATACGCCAATTACATCCGATAGCGCACTCTTACCGCTACCTTTATTTCCAATAATCGCCACAAGCTCTTTATTGAAATCTATTTGAACATCTTTAAACCATACACCCTGTGCGCCCGTGTAACCTGCTACCTGATCTATGGTTAGAGAATCTATATATTTTGTTTTGTTACTTCGCACTCTATCCAAAACAGGTGGTTCTAAACCAATAAATACCCGATCCGCCGGTTCACATATGATCTGCTTCAATCCTTCAAAAGTTGTATCTGCTTTTATCCAACAAAACCTATCGTCATCTGGTTCAAAGAGCTTTGCTTCGGTATGTGCATCACTACCGTGAATACAGGGTTTTAGAGAGCCACATTTGTTTATTACTACAGCCTCATCATCTTTCTTTTGTCCAAGAAAGTATTTCCTATCCTCGTCATTACTAGAATAGATTGCCTGAGAAATAGAGTAAATCGCCCTCCTAACGCCATCAAGACTACCCGGAGCTTTATCTTCAAACAAATCATAATGTTTTTGAAAGGCTGATGCTCCATCGTTCCTGGAATTACTCACTACAACAATTGTATTGTCGGCAAAATGTGACTCAAGAAGTAGACTTTGTAGTTTTGATTGATCGACAACAAAGTTTTCTACACCTTTCTTATATGCAGCAATATCGTCAGATAGTGATGCATCAAGGCTCCTACCCAACCCGATAAGACCCGACTTATTCATCTTATGTGACCTTGACCCGTCATAAAATTCTATCGAACCAAAGAAATCATTATCGAGACTGCCAACAATCTCAGGATTAAAGATACAGTGAATATTAACAAGTTTTCCAGTTGAAGTAACGGGGAGCATTCTAAGCTCGACATTAGGCAAGATAAGAATATTTTTTATAAATTCTTTTTGGTCGACATCAAAATCTTCACGATCGCCTATATTGGCTATAAAGTCTACAACCTTTGTGTAGTTATCTATACTGAAATAGTCAGTGATACCAATAGCGGCTATCTTCTTATCAACCGCCTTTTTTAGCATCGTTACACAATATGCATCAAAATCAGCACTCGCATGAAATTGATCATTCTTATTAGTACCCTTCGTATGGAGGTGTAGATCCCACCTACGCCATTCTGATCCTCGATCGCTTTCAATACTCATTGCTTAATCACCTAACTTTTAGTTTCCAGATAATCTGGTCACTATTATACCTCTGTTAAGTAATTTTCACTACGCTATGGATATTTTTGGTGAGGCAACCGATTATTGATTGTTTCTCGAGTGCCCATTTTGCCATTACACTAAGGTCATCTATCAAGATTTGCAACTCATCATCGGACATTTTCACCGCTTCGTCGCCCAAAATCTTACGAGCTTCTTCAATCGTTACTTGCTTCACTCTGCTTCTTTTCTATATAAATGTCATGCATAAGTTCTGCAAGTGCAAAAGCATCCCGCTCCCTGAGCTCAGCAGATTCGTCATCACTCACAACCCGAGTTGCTCCTTGTAGAATGACTTTGCTTCATCTGCCGTAAATACATGGTCATTGAATGCCAGCGTCATACGCGCACGCGCAGGATTATACTGTGAAATTTCGTTAGCTAAAATCTTTTGATCAGGCCCACCGAACATGGATACAAGGACGATCCTTGTGAATATATAAAAGTTGCATAATACTATTTTGCTACGTGATGGCTGGATATCAGCTAGAGCCTTCTCCGCTCAAGCTTTCTCGATGCAAGCATCTGCGAGAGCTTTCGCTTTGCCGAACCGCGACCTTGCGTCACTTTGTGCCGCGGTCGCTGGTTCGTGTACAGACTGCGGGAATGAAAAACGCCAGACCGTAATGGTCTGGCGTTTTTCATGGCTCCGGCGGCTGGATTCGAACCAGCGACCAATTGATTAACAGTCAACTGCGCTACCGCTGCGCTACGCCGGATTAATGTCTCAATAGACAAAAGTTATTTTACTTGGTTTTGCCATCCCTGTAAACAGATATCGGCTATTGTTTGAGCCGAGCGCGTATTTGCTGTGCAATCGGAGCAAAGTCAAATAAGTTGTGATCATTTAGTAGGACATCAGGAGAATAATTGCTACGAAAGCGTTTGATATGTATCTCGTGGTCTTCTAGTAGTTCTATGAACCGCTCAACTGTACTATTTGGCATGTCGCCTCTCTTTTTGATAAGTTCAACGCGCTTCTCGTGAGTGAGATCGTAGGCGATGATGAAGAGTTCATATCCCTGCGCGATAAAGGTAGGGAGAATCCTGTCGTAATACCAATCGATCACACCATCGCGCACCACGAGGCCATTTGGACTGATTTCAGCTAAGTGCTGGTAAAGGTTCATCGTGTACTGCCAGGTGTATCGATTGAGCTCATCCTGACTAATGTGCGGATTCATTTTTTGGAGCAGCAATTTAATCGCATCGTTCTCGAGGACAAGCGCTTTTAGTTCACTCTGAAGAAAGTGCGAAAGAGATGACTTTCCGACCGCGCTTCCACCCGAAAAGACAATCAAAAGCTTCGGATGCACCTTCTGTAGGTGCGGAAGATGAGCGAGAAAATGCTCATCAAGATATTTCTGAACTTCCACAGGAAGTCCCTCATTGTTATCCATACGATAATGAGGGGATAGTTTTAACATAGTAACAGTGTACCGCAGGTGTTATTTATTCAAGTCTTTGAGACGTGCTTTTGCAGCTATTGCCGCTTCCTTCATATCTAGAACACTGAGCGCACCGACTAAAATGCATAGCTCATCGAACTTTTTATCTGATGGCTTTGCTTCGTAGGCATCAAATTTAAGATTGACGATATCTACCAGCCATTTTTCCTGTGATTTTGAGATGAGAATCGCTACCTTGGTGTCACTGCCAGCTGTATGGCCTTTTACTACTTCGAGCGAGCGGGCAGAATGGTCTTTTTTGCGTAAGTGACCACGGGCTATGAGCCCGTCGACATGGACCGCAACTGTCGAAACGGATTTGTAGTCACAGCCGCGCATGATCTCGCGGTAGCTCGGCCCATAGCCATGCTCAGCAACAAAACCTTCGATGAAGCTGAGGAGTTCACGCTGTTTTTTACTTGGTCTGACGTTTGGTTCGGCGCTTTGGCTTGTTTGCATCTCGCTTCTTCCTTTCCCTTACGTGACGCGTACTGATCGCATGATGCTGCATTTCCTGAAATACCCAAAAACGCAGTCCGATAAAATTCCAGAAGGTAAAGAAAAAACCAGCAACAAACTGTCCAATATATGGCGAGAGACCATAGTAGTGATCAAGACCGGCGATAATGCCGAGGTTGATGAAATAATTTATTCCCATAAAGATAACGAATCGGACCACTTCGCCGCTCGTCTTTCGCTTGCCTGTCTTGTCATCAAATACCCACTCTTTGTTCGCCAAAAAGAAGAATATATGCGCAATAATGCTGGCCGTCGCGAGTGCAAGTATATCTGACCAATGCAGTATTTCATGCAGGAGGAAATAACCAAGGTAGGTTCCCCAAAATAAAATATTGCCGCTCAGTTGCAGTTTGATGAAATCAATTGCGTACTTGACGAGTGTTTTTTTGTGTTTGCCGGTCATAGTGCTTTTGTTTACTATACAAGACTTGCGCGAAGTGTCCTAGTGTTGCACCAGCAAGAAGCCACCAGGTAAGACTGAGTGGATCATCCGACCAGACATGCAACCAGACGCCGATGACGCAAATACCAACGAGACTCGCCAATAAAGCGGTCGCAAGTTTGTCGCTTCGTTGCCGCCACAAACGAACGCCAACCGTCCATACTATTCCAATCCAGAGGACGAGCCCGATGATACCGGTTTCTTCGGCAATCTGTACATAGTAGTTCTCACTAATCTTTGGTGACGACCCATAGTATGAAGCTGGCCCCGAGCAGCCAGGTCCACACCCTAGTGGATCACTTAGGACTCGCTGGATACCGCCAGCGGTTGTTGTCCAGTGATCGTCCGTCGAACCTTCCGTCAAGCTCGTATCACTTGGGCTCGAGTGAAACACCGCGAGACGGATACTAGAAATATTTATGGCAGCCGCTAGTAGCCCAGCTCCAACGACCAAGGCTACTAAACTTGCTATGATAAATGTCTTTTGTCTCACGAGGCGCTTCCCGACCAAAAGCCATGCAAGTATAGCTGCAGCTACTAGTACACCAAGCCACGCGCTCCGAGATGAAGAGAAGTATAACGCGACCAAAAGCAGCACCGTAGCTATAAGTAGTCGTGGGTTTTTCCGTGCCGCCACAAGACTCGCAATGATCGGAAGTATGAGAAAGGCACCAAAATCATTTGGACCCCTGAGTGTTGCGAACGCTCGCGGAGCATTAGGATTGTCATCGATTACTGTCACGGGTGCGATTGTCGTCTCTTTGTCATAGCCGAACTGAGTCAAAAAATCATTTGGCAGTAACGTCACCTGGATGATGCCAAGCAGGGCAACAAAAACACCCATACCGATGAGGTAATGGAGTGCACTCGTTTTGATCAGCTCCCATGTCCATGTTCCATACCAAAACAATATATAACTCAGCACAAAAGCCAGCAGGTACCGGCCATTCATCGCAAGTCCAGCAAGCGTGGCGTCTTGGCCAATCTCGTCTACATGGATTAGGGCGAGTATTGTCATATACCCGGCAAAGCCAAGCAGCCACCACGAGAGACGATCTGAAAGAAGCGCTCGGAGTCGACGCGGTCGCAGACAAAGCCACGCAAGTAAAGGAATCGTAGCAGCAGCAAGGAGAACTTCTTTCCATGACTTCCACACTTCGAGCGGACCAATCGCCGTTCCACCCCAGGTTGAGAGAAAGGCATGAAACGGCAGGATAACAAAAATAAATCCAAGGATTCCAGCGGTCAGCCACTGGAGCCAGAGGGGTAAACGATTAGGGATAGCCGGCACTTTTTTCACTACTCTAATGGTACAATAACAGGGAGATTTCACCATGCCTGTAAAAACAGTTCGCTTTTATACTATTGCACTCATCCTGGTCGACATCTTGGCCGTGCTGGCAGCGTTTACGCTTGCCTATATTGTCCGTGTCCAGCTCGATCCGCGCCCTCTAGTCAATCAAATTCCTGCTGTAGATTTCTTTACAACATTTGTTAGTCTTTTGCCATTTTTCCTTATAACATTTCTCGCGCTAGGCCTCTATAGCCCAAGTGTCTATCAAAAGCGCCTCACTGAATATGGAAAACTTGTCGTGGGGTCATTCCTAGCAATACTTTTGGTGATCGGCTATGCCTATGTCATAGAGCAACCTATATTCCCAGCGCGACTTGTACCCATTTATGCCGGTGTTGCCATGTTTGCCCTACTTCTTCTTGGCCGCGAAATCCTCCGTCTTATTCGCGACCTACTCTTTTATGCTGGTTTTGGCGTCCAGCGCGTCATGGTCATTGGTAGCGGCGCAGCGACAGCCGATATCATCCGCAATCTAACCCTCACTGGCCGATCAGGCTATCGTGTGGTGGCAACCATCAGTAATGCTAAAGATCCTGTAAAAGGAGTCAAGCATTTTCGTTCACTTGATGACGGGCTTGCGTCGTTAGACCAGCTCAAGATCGACACGATTATCCAAACGAATTTATACGAAGAATCAGCTCGCAATCAAATTATCATGAGCGCCGCTCAGCAGCGACATATTCAGTACTGTTTTGTGCCCGGAGAAGCAGAATTTTATTCTGGAAAAAACCAGATTGACGTCTTTTTGGGCTACCCGATCATCAATGTATACCAAACACCATTGGTCGGCTGGGGTGAAGTGGTCAAACGCATTTTCGACGTATTCGCTACTCTCCTGACATTACCCGTATGGGGCACCTTGTTCCTCGTTCTCTGTCTGCTACAAGCGATTTTCAATCCTGGTCCGCTTTTCTATAAAAGTCCTCGTCTCACCCGTTTTTCCAAGCCTTTTATGCTCCTGAAATTCCGAAGCATGGGACAACAATATGGTAGCAAAGATGCGGCTGACGAGTTTCGCGAGATGGGACGCGAAGACTTGGCTCTTGAGTATGAGCAAAACCGTAAAGTGGAACATGACCCGCGCATTACTCGTTTTGGTCGTTTCATTCGGGCAACATCGCTTGATGAATTACCGCAGCTTATCAACGTGATTCAAGGTGATGTCAGCCTCGTGGGACCGCGACCGATACTACCGCAGGAATTGCATCTCTATAAAGGGCGTGGCGCCCTGCTACATAGCGTGAAGTCAGGCCTCACTGGGCTTTGGCAAGTATCAGGCCGCAGTGATCTCCCATTTGAAAAGCGTGTGGAACTCGAACTTTATTACGCACAGAACTGGAGCTTCTGGCTCGATATCAAAATCCTTTTTAAAACCATCGGTGTCCTCTTTTTCCGAACTGGAGCTCGTTAAGTGAGTACGCCAAAAATAGCTATTGTTGCGGACTGGATTACTGACATGGGTGGCGTTGCCCGTGTTGACCTTGCGCTACATGAAGCATTTCCCAACGCACCGATATACACCTCGGTATATGAGCCAGATGCGCTCGCTCGTGAACATTTTGACGGTCTGGACATACGAACGACATGGTTGCAAAAACTTCCAAAATCTTTACGTAAACTGCAGCGTCTCTTTCCAATGTTACGTGTCAAAGCCTTTCGCGACCTTGATCTGAGTGAGTTTGATATCATCATCTCTAGTTCAAGTGCTGAAAGTAAACAAGTCCGTAAGACACGAGACGATCAAGTGCATATTTGCTACTGCCACACTCCGATTCGGTACTATTGGAGTCATTACGATGAATACCGACGCAATCCTGGACTCGGTAAGTTGAACTGGGTTGCCCGCCTCGTAATGCCGCTTCTCGTGCCATCCCTCAAGAAAGCAGACTATGGAGCAGCACAAAATGTTGACGTCTTTATTGCTAATTCAGGCGAAGTCCAGGCCCGCATCAAAAAATATTATGGTCGCCAGTCAACAATCGTACACCCACCTGTCGAAACGGATCGCTTTAAAGATGTATCGAAATCATCGGAAAAACGAAATGGTTATTTGGCTCATGGGCGTCAAGTTCCCTACAAACGTGTCGATCTTGCTGTTCAGGCGTGTACTGCGCTCAAGTTGCCTTTGATTGTCAGCGGAAGGGGTCCTGAGCACGAAAAGCTTATGAGTATAGCTGGTCCAACAGTTGAATTTCGCTCAGGACTCAGTGACAAAGAAGTTGCGGAGCTTTTTGGCTCAGTGCGCGGATTTATATTCCCGGCTGAAGAAGATTTCGGTATCGTTCAGGTTGAAGCTTTGGCCGCCGGAACTCCAGTCATTGCCTACGCGGGCGGTGGCTCACAAGATATCGTAAAAGATGGTGAAGGAGGTATCACGTTCCCGCAACAAACCGTTATCAGCCTCCAGGACGCTCTTCTCAAAGCCGAGCAATCTCAATTTAAACCAAGTGATCTTCAGCGAATAGCTAAACGATTTAATAAAACTTTGTTTATTAGCAAGCTCCGCAAGATCGTTAGTGATCACACTAAATGAAAACGGGGCGTAACTTATTTTTTATGACCTAGTGCTTGATTGATGCGCGTCGATGAATCAGCTTTTTCCATGCCACCAACCCCAAAGACCATGGTGATTCCTTCTTTTTGGCATAATTCAGCTTCAGGACCTGGTATCGCATCCGGATCGACTCTGTCACCGCCATTAGCAAAGATAAGCTCATCATAAGGATGTGTTCGAGCAATGATGCGCAAGGTCTCGGTAACCGATGAGTCTTCATCGAGCGCCAACATCACTTCATCGACTCCACGGAGCGCCGTCATCAAACGGTATCTATTTTCTTGGGGCAAAATGATTTTCCCTTTTTTCACCATTTGCTGCTTGTCATTATTGACGACTACAAGAAGGCGATCCCCTAGTTTTGCTGCTGCCTCGATCATATCTAAATGTCCGCCATGAAGCGGATTGAAAAAACCACTGACAATTACGAGTTTCATTTTGACTCCTTTGGTTGTCTCTTTAGTATACTCGATCTATGGATATAAACTTTTGTCGCCGTTGCGGCGCATCATTACGCCGTATTGAAGCACATGTTTTTGTTTGCCAAAGCAAGCACACGATATATGTGAACCCCGCACCAGCCGTTGGTGTTTTTCTACTCAATGATGCCAATGAACTAGCGGTGGCTGTCCGTGCGTTTGAACCAGGTATGGGGAAATTTGATGTCCCAGGTGGTTTCGTAGACGGTAGCGAAATATTTGAGCAAGCAATCATTCGTGAATTAGAGGAAGAAACGGGTCTTTCGCAAAACGAGTATTCCCCGCCTCAATATCTGTGCAGCGGCATGGATATGTATGAATTTGGTAACGAAAAAGTACCCGTACTTGGTGCTAATTTCTGGTCTCGCCTCGAACGTGGTGCGACCCTTTTGCCTAATGATGATGTTGCGGAAATTCGTTTTATGCCGCTTAACGATATTGAACCTAACATGTTCTTCTTTTCAGGCGTACAAGCCGGCGCACGAGAGTTGAAAAAATTGTTGTCATAATTACTTATCCGGCCTAAACTTCTTTCTACAATAGACGTAGAGGATCGTTTGCAATTATAATGAAACCATGAAAAAACTACTTGTTACCGGCGGCGCCGGCTTTATCGGCTCAAACTTCGTTCACTACACACTTAAAAATAAACCCGAATATCAGGTGACTGTTATTGATAAGCTAACCTATGCAGGGAATCCTGATAACCTCAAGGCTGTGCTTGATAAAGTAGAGTTTGTGACCGGTGACATCTGTGACCGTGAGCTTATGGACAAGCTCGTTTCTGAAACCGACATTGTTGTCCATTTCGCTGCCGAGTCCCACAATGACAATTCTTTGCGCGAACCATGGCCTTTCGTTGAGACGAACATCATTGGTACCTATACTATTCTTGAAGCTGTCCGCAAACATAAAAAGCGCCTGCATCACATTTCAACCGATGAAGTATTTGGTGATCTTGAACTCGATGACCCAAACCGATTCACAGAAGAGACCCCTTACAACCCTTCCAGTCCGTACTCGAGCACCAAAGCTGGAAGTGATCACCTCGTTCGGGCGTGGATTCGTTCATTTGGCATCGAAGCCACTATCTCAAATTGCTCAAACAACTATGGCCCCTACCAGCACATCGAGAAATTTATTCCACGTCAGATTACGAACATTTTAAGTGACATCAAGCCAAAGCTATACGGCACGGGCGAACAAGTACGTGACTGGATTCATGTCGATGACCACAACGAGGCCGTACACCTCATCCTTGAAAAAGGCGTATTAGGTGACACCTATATCATTGGTGCGGATAACGATCATACAAACAACAAGATGGTGATCGAAATGATCCTTGAACTTATGGGTAAAGACAAAAGTGACTATGAACACGTCAACGACCGTCCAGGTCACGACATGCGCTATGCAATGGATTCGAGTAAACTTCGCCGTGAACTCGGTTGGCAACCACAATACACCGACAACAGCGGTATGCGAAATGGCCTCCTCGCCACTATCGACTGGTACCGCGAGAACGAAGCATGGTGGAAGGCAGAAAAAGACGCAATCGAAGCTGCCTACGCCGAAAAAGGTCAATAATAGTGGCTGACTGGAAGACACTGAGCAGTCGTATTGCGTACGAAAATCCTTTTATGTTCGTGCGCGAGGATCAGGCCATCAACCCGGCTGGTAACCAAACTATATATGGAGTAGTGGAATCAAAGAGTGCAGCAGTATATATCGTCCCCGTCGATAAAGACGGGAATACCTTTATTATTAAGCAGTTTCGTTACCCAACCCAAAAAATCGCTTGGGACTGCATAGCGGGCCGTACCGACAACGAAGATCCAATCATTGCGGCCAAACGCGAGCTACACGAAGAAGCTGGCATACATGCAGAAAAAATAACCATTCTGAGAGACGTCGCAATAGGAAATGGTATAACTACCTTTCATGGCACCATCTGTCTGGCCGAAGAGTTGACGCATACCGATGATGAACGAGACGCAGAAGAGGGTATTTTAGAGGTTCAAAAGATATCATTTGTCGACGTTATCGACATGATCGTTAAGGGTGAGATACAATCTACTGAGAGTATTGCAGCTTTTTTCATCACTCGAGAATACTTACAACAGAAAGGATTACATGGCAGTACCCACAACTGAAGTAACCGCACGTCAAACTGATATACCAGGTTTGCTGATTTTCGATGTCACAAAAGTCGGTGATGAGCGAGGTTATTATCAAGAAACATTTCAGAAAGCGAAGCTAGTTGCCGCAGGGTTGCCCGATTCATTTGAGGTCGTCCAGACTAACTTGTCATTCAATAAAAGTGCCGGCGTTACTCGAGGCTTCCATGCCGAACCATGGGATAAATACATTACTGTCATTAAAGGTAAAGTTTTTGGCGCATGGGTTGATCTTCGAGAAGGAGACAGTTACGGCAAAACAGCAACAGTTGAGATCATTCCTGGTGTTGCCGTTTTTGTACCCCAAGGCGTTGGCAATTCATTCCAAGTACTCGAAGATGATACCTACTACCTCTACAGCGTTAACGCTCACTGGAGTGCAGATCTTTATGATGAATACTGCTTCGCTAACTTAGCTGATCCAGAAATTGAAATGCAGTGGCCAATCCCACTTGATCAAGCTACTATGTCAGATCGCGACCGCACACACCCACTACTTAAAGATGCAAAGAAGTTTACTCATCATGGATAATTCACGTATTCTCGTCCTTGGTGGTAATGGCCAGCTGGGTACCTCCCTCAGAACCGTCTTTCCTGAAGCAACATTCGCAGACCGTGATGAGTTCGATATCACTGACCTGGGTGCGTATATCACAATGGACTGGAACCGATACGACACACTTATCAATGCAGCCGCCATGACCAACGTAGACGGCGCAGAAACGCCGGAAGGCCGTGAATTGGCATGGAAACTTAACGCGACAGCTGTAGCGCATATGACTCGTATTGCAAACGAGAACAAACTGACGCTCGTCCATGTGTCATCTGACTATGTATTTGACGGCGCTCAGTCACCTCATCTTGAAACAGAGCAATTTGCCCCCCTCAGCTCGTATGGCGCGAGTAAAGCCGCTGGCGATATCGCTGCCTGCCTTACTCTGCAGCACTACATCCTCCGCACGACATGGGTAATTGGGCAAGGTAAAAACTTCATCCGCACCATGTGGGACTTGGCGGGCCGCGACATTAAGCCAAATGTTGTGAATGACCAGATTGGACGACTCACTTTCGCTTCTGATCTCGCTGCCGCTATTAAACATTTGCTCGAAACGAAGGCCGAATATGGCACCTATAATATGACAAATGATGGCGACTCGGTTTCTTGGGCCGACTTTGCGAAACTCACCTACGAGGCGGCCGGCAAATCTGCGGATGATGTCACCGGCGTTACCACGGCAGAATATTACAAAGACAAGGAAGGTATTGCACTTCGCCCACTACAGAGCGAAATGGATCTCACGAAGATCAAAGCAACTGGGTTTACGCCACGCGACTGGCGCGCAGCATTGGATGAATATTTAGACAAACTGAAAGAGGAGACAAAAGAATGAAAGGTATTATTTTAGCTGGCGGCTCGGGCACCCGTCTCTACCCCATCACCAAAGGTATTTCAAAGCAGCTCATGCCAATTTACGACAAGCCGATGATCTATTACCCATTGTCTACACTCATGATGGCGGGGATTCAGGACATTTTGATTATCACGACGCCGCATGACCAGGACCAGTTCCAGCGTCTTCTCGGAGATGGCTCTGACTGGGGAATCAACCTTCAATATGCCGCGCAACCATCACCTGATGGTCTCGCCCAGGCGTTTATTATCGGTGAGGAATTTATTGGAAGTGATGATGTTGCCCTCATATTAGGAGACAATATTTTCTACGGTGAAGACTTCGAAACCAGCCTCAAAAATTCTGTCAAGCCAGATGGTGGCGTGGTTTTTGCCTACCGTGTCTCTGATCCTGAGCGTTACGGTGTCGTCGAATTTGACGAGACCATGCAGGCTGTCTCTATCGAAGAAAAACCTACTGCACCGAAGTCCGATTATGCCGTGGTCGGCCTCTACTTCTACGACAATGATGTCATCGACATTGCAAAGAACATCAAACCGAGTGAACGCGGCGAGCTTGAAATCACCACAGTAAATGAAGAGTATCTCCACCGTGGAAAGCTGAAGGTCGAAATCATGGACCGTGGATCAGCCTGGCTCGATACGGGGACGTTTGAGTCAATGAATGATGCTTCAGAATATATCCGCGTCATCGAGAAGCGAACCGGCCTCAAGATCGGCTGCCCAGAGGAAATCGCCTACCGTCAAGGGTTCATTAGTGCGGAGCAATTAGCTGAGTTAGCTGAGCCACTGAAGAAATCAGGATATGGGAAATATTTGATCGCTTTACTGTAGCGGCATCTAAATATAATAAGGAGATTAATAGGTGTTGAGGTCAGCTGCTTTGGTATACTGTTAGCATATGTCTAATCTTACAGTTCTTATTGCCATACCCGCCTACAACTGCGCGAAGCAATTGCCGCGCGTATTAGACGAGATCGACGAGAAACTTGCTAGCCGTGTTGCCGAGATTGCTGTCATTGATAATGGCAGTCCAGATGAAACTGTCGCAGCCGCGCTCGCTTACAAAAAAACTGGTCGCCTTAAAAATCTTCATGTTTATCAAAACCTTAATAATTACAATTTAGGTGGTACGCACAAGGTTGCCTTTTTAAAAGCGGAGCGAGACGGCCTGACGCACGTACTCATTCTGCATGGTGACAACCAAGCGAAGAGCGATGAAGGGAATTTGTTGATTGATTTCGCTGAAGCTCATCCTGGCCAACAGACAGTACTTGGTTCACGATTCAGTAAAGGATCTACCCTTATTGGTTATGACGCAAAACGCATTTATGGTAACAAAGTTCTCAACCTTATCTATACCATTGTCACACTTCGTAGTTGTAAAGATCTGGGATCTGGCCTGAATTTATTTGCACTCAAGGATATGGAAAAGCGTACCTATCTTGAATTTGCCGACAAGCTGACATTCAATTTCGAGCTACTTCTCGACCTTATAAAGCGTAAAGTAAATTTTGCCTATCACCCGATTACGTGGCGCGAAGAAGATCAGGTTAGTAACGCTCGTAACTGGAACATCTTCCGAACTGCACTCGTCAATCTTTTTGAATGGCGCTTTGGAAAAACTTACAAGCAAACTAAAACTGATACCGACTATCAATGCAAGGAGATTTTATAGATGAAGACTCTTCAAATCTTAATGCCGATGGGCGGTCTTGGTCAACGATTCAAAGATGCAGGCTATGACACACCCAAACCACTCATAGATGTTGAAGGTATTGCAATGTTTCAGAAAGCTCTTGCAGCGTATGATAAATATCAAGGCGAGAAACAACATCTATTCGTCATCAGAAAAGATACGAACGAGGAATACGGACTGGCTAATAAAATTATTGAACTCATTCCCGACGCCAAGATTAAAGTACTCGACCATAATACGCGCGGTGCGGTAGAAACGTGTCTCGTAGCAGAAGGCTTCATCAACCCTGAGCTCCCACTCGTTATCATGGATTGCGACATCTCATTTGATGCGCCACAATACTTCAAAATGATCAAACAGGCAGTTGAAGAACAGTCATACGACGGTATTTTGCTGTCATTTGAATCATCCGATCCACGTTACAGTTTTGCTGAGTTAAATGACCAAGGATTCGTGGTCCGAACTGCTGAAAAGGTTGCAATATCGGCCAATGCTCTCATGGGAGCTTACTTTTTCTCAGCGGGCAGTACGTTTCTCGATGCAGCGCATGAATTACTCAACCGACCAATCACAGAGTCCATGAAAGAATACTATGTCTCTCTGATTTACAATATCCTGATAGAGTCTGGTAAACAGATTGGCTTAGCGCATGGAGTATTTTATTGCTTCGGAACTCCCGAGGAACTGCAACAATACCTGCTGAATGATGGTAAATAAACCAACCAAAGCTTCCAGGCGACCCCTTGTATTTCTGGGTGTTGGAGCAGCCAACACTTTACTTGACTTTGCCTTTTATACGATTCTGACACTTACGATTCTTAAAGGCCAAGATTCTATTGCACTTGCTGGGTTCGTATCCGGAACGTTCGCATTGCTGTGTGCGTTTATCGCACACAGCATGATCACCTGGCGTGGAAGCAGCATTGGTAAAGGGACAATTCTTAGATTCTTTCTCTTTACTGGTTTTGGAATGTGGGTAATCCGTCCGTTACTACTTAGCTTCTTTATTCACTTCACGTCTGTTTATCATTTCGCATACAACCTGTCCACAAGCCTCGGTCTCCCGTTTAGTTACGAGTTCGTAACTAATACCGGCGCATTTGGTTTTATGGTCGTAATCATTCTTAGCTACAATTATTTCGTCTATGACCGTTTCGTCTTCAAAAAACGTACTTAAACCTACTGGTTATTTTTATTTTCGCCATTTGATTCATATTGTGAGAGAAAGTCATTAAGAGTGCGGACACCAGTTGCGTAAAATTGCAGCACCGTATCAGGGTTAATGTATACCCGATGTTTTAATACTCTGATGTGCAGAGCAGCCGCATGAAACAAGAGAGAACGCTGTTCGCCTTCACTTAAGTACTTAGGTGCTAGTTCATTACGCAAATATTTCCATAGTTTTGTATAGACGGCCGAGCGATGATCGCGGTAATTTATACTAAAATCATCATTGAGTGGCACCGGTTCACTATTTCGAAACAGAAATTCATACCCGCAATAAAACGACTGCGATAATTTGCCCATATCAAACACTGGACCCTCAATAACATTTCCATCTGGCGCTGGATCGATAATTACTGGACGTCCAGATTTAGATGAAACAAGAATGTTATCAATCGCCATATCTCCATGGACCTCTTGGCTATGCGCATACGTAGCAATATCGCGCCATGCTTGCGGATGTTTCTTTATTTTCTCTATGATCTGATAGAGATTATCATACACCTCACCGTTAATTGTGATGGTTGGCCGTTTCACTATTTCACGCAAGTCATCATTCGATACGATCGCCTTTTCGATACAGCCGACAATATGCTTTTCAATAAATGCATCCCGTCGCCTAGGATCATATGTGGGTTCTTTTACATTCTTATACAGATGTTTATAAAGCTGCTCCCATGTTTGTTCCAAAACACGTTTTGACTGAGCAATCGAACTGTGGTGAATGTATTCGAAAAGTGGAATGTTATCCGGATCATAATCAAGATCGATAGCATAGAAACTATCATTTTTTTGTTCACCCACCACTTTTACGAGATATTTAAGTTCTTGGTGTTTCTTGAGCCATCTATATTGAGCTTCAAGCCGGTCCTGATATTCGAGCGGGATAATTTTTTTTACATAAAGGTCTTCATTCGAAAGAACGAGCACCGTTATTGCATCTGACCCACCTTTGAAAAACTTAACAAGACGCAAATCACCCGTGGTTTCTAATTTATGTAGTACTTGAGCTAGGCGATTACCGAGGAAATATGAATCAAGAAAAGCTGGAAACTCCTGTGAAATATCATCTTTACGGGAAAGCTTATTCACAAACGACATTTTATCAACTATTTGGGGAATGGTTTTTTTTGCATTAACTTTATATATAAAAAGAAATCCTATTCCCAAAATAGCCATAGGCATTAGAAGCACTACCCAAAGCAACAATGTGTACTGAACAAATAGAGATGAAGAATCTATAGATAGAAGGGGCGCTAGTGGAGCATACACTTGAGATTCGAAAACACTCCAGGATGATACGCTTGCGACATATGGTGCTATGCTGCTAATTATTGATTGTGGGGAGGAAAAGTGCGAGAAGAGAGTAAGCGCAATTAGGAATGCCGATATCGCATAGCACGCCCATGAAAGAAAAGTATAAAAAGCGTAACGACCAAGTAATTTTTTATTGTTTATGAATTGTTGCAGCCCAAATATAAGTGACCATACTTTAAAACGCAGGCTATTGTTGATGCGCTGGCTAAACCAGGCTGTTGAACGCCATATTGCATTAAGTATTACTTTATTTTGACGTACAAGAAATATGATCCCAATAAGCAGTGCCGATGCAACCAGTATGGCTCCTACTGCAATCACGAACAATTGCCCCAAACCATGTAGACCGAAAATAATAATACCGACAATAATAAGTACACCAAGAAAAATAACATCGACTGCACGCTCAATAATAATTGCCGTGAAGGTATAAAGAAAACTCACTTTTAAGCGTTTTGAAACGAGTAATGCACGCACAATCTCCCCTAACCGCAGTGGAAGCAACGCATTAAACAGATAGCCTGTCGCAAGTGCACCAAATTGAAATCGTAAACTACTTAGCGCCGCCTGATCCGTCACAAGCTTCGTGCGTGCCGCACGTAGAATATGTCCAACAAGCTGAATGAGGATGGCCAAAATAAGAATCCACACTACAGAGTTATGAGAGACAATATATTCATAAAGTTGTTTAAACTGAGTTTGTGCTATAAAAATGCTATACAGTAGCGACACACAGGCGATACAAATCAAAATTTTCTTTGTCATACAAAACTCCTAATCTGTATTGTAGCAAGCCCTGCTGCATGTGCTGCGTCTAGACCTGTCTGTGAGTCCTCAAAAACTATGACTTCATTGGCGTGCAGTCCACTAGATCGTAACGCAGCTAAATACCCTTCTGGATGCGGCTTGGGATGTGAAACTTGATCTCCGTATACCGCAACATCAAACACGTCCTTAAGCCCATGCGCTTCTAAAACCAATTCAGCGTTTTGTTGCTTAGCCGTGGTCACTATGGCGGTCACATGTGTTTGTGACATCTCCTTCAAAAACGCGACGAGTGTGCTATTCCCGTGCGTAAGATGTATGTATTTTGGATAATGTCGTTTTTTTGCCGCGCGGACACTTGCCACCTGATCGTCCGACACTCCCGGTGTCAGATAATCTAGTTTCTGCTTAGCTTCTTGACCATGAGTCCGCGCAAATGACTCAGCATCAATAAGCACACCGGTAACTTCCGCTATTGCGTCTCTGTATGCCAAAAAATCCGCTTCGTAGGTATTAACAAGCGTACCATCAAGATCAAAGAAAAAACCCTTTATTGTACTCACTAATCATTACTCATTATTCTAATGAGATTAAGTATACCGAATTGTTGCCGTCCTTGATACAATTTGTTATTTTGGAGAAGTTTTCAGTATCATGAGACTACTGATTATGAAAATTACTAATATACTTCTCTATATAAAAACCATCCCAGCACGGATAGTATTTTTCTTAAAATTTATTTATGCAAAGCCTCAGTACTTTTTTCTCCTTGTTGCTGGTACCGCCGGTATCACTACTGTCTTTGTATTACCTCCGTTTCAGGCTCCTGACGAACATACGCACTTTTATAAAGCAGTGCAGCTGAGTAAGCTTGATTTCAAAGCTGAAAAAATTTCAGACATGCAGGTTGGAGAATATTTCGAAAGTGAATACGGCGAAACGGTGTCTCAGTTCAGCTATATGTGGCTCGACCCTACGAAAAAAGTCAATACACAAACCTTTAAAAATGATGCTCTTGTCCCACAAACCACTTCTCCTGAAACGTTTGTTAAATTCGAAAATACTGCTGTTTATCCTCCGCTAACTTACATACCCCAGGCAATAGGCATCACAATAACAAGAATATTTAAGAGTTCTATTTTAGTGGAAATGTATGCCGCAAGAATTATGATACTCATGTCATGGCTTACTCTTGTTTTTTTGGCAATCAAAACAATACCGACTGTTAAATGGGGATTAGTTGCGCTTGCCGTAACTCCTTTAACGATCATGCTTAGTGCCTCATCATCAAATGACGCATTAGTCTTAGGCTTTTCAATATTATGGGTTGCTTACGTCTTGAAATTGAGGGCAACACCTGTAATTTCACGCATTCAGCTTGTTTTAATTTTGTGCTTTTCGATTTTATTTGGACTCATTAAACCACCGTATCTTATCATTATGCTATTGATATGGATTGTCCCTTCTGCTAATTTTCAAACTATTCGGCACCCAATATTGGTAAAGGTTGCATGCAGTATGTTACTTCCAGTTGTTATTGCAGCGGGGTGGATGTTGTTCATGCGGGATATTTACATCCCCACAAATCCTCTAGCAGATACACCCTCTCAAATACATTTTGTTGTTACACACCCCTTTTCGGCATTCAAAAACATCGTATCTTCCCTTACCATATCGCCGGTGGGAGAAGATGTTATTCTTCAATCTTTCGGTTTATATTCTTGGCTTGCAATAAAACTGCCCTTACCTCTAACTATATTGAATTTTATAGTTGTCACTCTATTGCTGTTTTCAAGAAAAGAAGGTGATACCCAAGGAGGCATTAATGCATTTGCAAGAATATTTGCAGGACTTGTATATTTCTTAATATGCTTTGCGGCCGCCTTGCTCATTTATTTAAGTTTCAATAAACCTATGAATAATCAAGTAGACGGCCTAAATAGCAGGCACTTGCTTCCGGCATACTACTTGCTATTGATCTCCTTGGGGGGCATCCTGGAACTTAAACGTAATTCCTACAATCGCTTAATAGTGGGATGCAGTCTCTTTCTTGTTATTTTTGCTGTTGCTGCTCCTATTTCAATACTTATGAGATTTTATATATTATAAGTATTTTCAGCACGCCATACTTCTTTCTATTGTCCAGCGCCATTCTGCTGATGGATAGATTTGGAAATTAATATATTTGCCTGTTTGAGTTTTGCACGCAGTTTCAATGTTTGTTTGCGAAGTACCGAGATGCTCATATAGAGCTCTATTCTTTCCATATGATCCTATGGCAGGTAGATTCCACCATACTAATAAGCATATGAGGACAATGGTAATTACTTTCCCGTCACGGCTCAAAGAGTTTACTTTCCTTCTCAATATCACAATCAACAAAAAAGTAAAAATCAGGGTTTGCGCATAAAAGAACTGGTCAGGGTTAGGACCATAATGCATGAAATAATTGCTGATTCCTTGACGATTAGCAACAAAAGCGACCGTTGCAATAAAAAGTGACCATAGACCGAATAAAGTGATGAAACGCGTATTACGCCACCTAAGCCCCATGAATGAAACTATCAATATAAGGCCAATTGTAATCAAATCTCTCATAGAGCCTGTTAATGGCGTCAAGATACCATAGAAAGTTGTTCTATACATTAGTTTAACGGTGGCCCCCACCTGATAAGGGGTGTCTAAATAGCCCGGAAGAACTGGGATTTCTTTTACATAGACAACTAGTAAGTATACAAATGATACAAAAGCTAAGGTAAAAACACTCACTATTCCCAAGGGCAGCGCTTTAAAATTTCTCTTCTTTATGAAAGTAAAAAGATCTTTTCGGTACGGCCATAAAGCGAATGGGAGGAGCGCTACAGCTGGTGCGTATGTAAATACGGAGAATAAAAGGAGAGCGTCGGCAAAAATTACCCTTTTTAAATTATATGGCGAAGCATTTCTATACAAGATAAAATAAAAGGCCCATAACAAAAATAAAAATTTTAAATTTCCTATGGCGCCTATAATTGCATAATCAAAGCTCGGGACAGCTACGAGTGTGGTAGCGACTACCATAAGTAAAGTGCTAATAACTCCGAATTGTTTTCGTAATAAAATATATGGCAAGGTGGACGTCAGACCTAAGAAGAGACAAGACATCAAAGCAAGTAAAATAGGTAAATCAACGAAGGATAAGCCCAATAGTCTCTGGAGGAATACGGCTATCTCTACAAGGGCGTACAACCCAACAATTAAGTATCCGTTAAATGCGGTTAATATTGCTTGCAGGGGATTTTTATGCAATACATTGTCAACGAACACTTTTCCATCTTCGGCATAGAAATTTGGTATTTCGAAAGCTGGAAAATAGCGCCAGGCAAACGTCGCGCTTGAAAGAAGGAGAATAATAATAATTATCAGTACGTGGACGTACTTTTTATTTAATATATGCACCAAGGATTGAAATACTTCTTTAACATTTTGCATCGCCACTCAATAGTAGCTCTGGTTTATACGAAATGCAAAACACTATTGGCTTTGCTATTGAAATATGTTAATTTAAGTTCTAAAATTAAGTATAAGAAATATGAAAATAAAAAAGAATATTCAATCAAAAAAAGCTATTATTTCACTCTTAGCTCTTCTGGTAATTGTGTGCACGGCCGTAACCGCATATGCATTTCATAACGAGAAAGATAATCAATTTAATGATACTCCGCGAGCTATTAATAGCGTAGATTATAGTGATCCTACACAAGAAGAATCAAATGCTGGAAACGAGCAAAAAGAAAAGAACAAAGAGCGGGAAGCTATTGATGCCCTCCCTACTTCTAAGAATGCTGCAGTAACCATAAGCGATGCTACTCAATATAACCGCGTTATTGAAACTAGAGCATATGTAACAGGTGTATACGAAGATGGGGGAACATGTACTGCGACGTTTACAAAATCGGGCAGTATCTCTAAAACAATTTCTAAGTCTGCCTTTAAGGATGCTAAGACGCTACAGTGTGGCGCTCTAGATATTACACGAGACGAATTTGATGATGCCGGTGAATGGACCGTGATTGTTAGCTATGATTCTCCGACCGCAACGGGCACATCATCGGCCAGGAAGATAGTTTTGGAATGACGCATCGAACATTCTTTAGTCCATTGCTGTCCTTGCTTGCCGCTTTCTTTATTGTAAACGTAGCCGTTCCGATCGTACCGTCAGCAAATGCTGCTACTGGTTCTGACTTTCAGCCAGGAACAATTATAAATGACAGTATATTTTATAATCCTTCGACAATGAGCCCATCGCAAATACAAGCATTTTTAAATGCCAAAGTGCCAACTTGCCGCGCAGGCTATACTTGCTTGAAAGATTATTCTCAAAACACTCAATCACGAGCCGCTGAGGCTTCATTGTGCAACCAATACAACGGGGGCGTTAAGTCCAGCTCACAAATTATTTATGATGTGTCAGTTGCATGTGGGATCAACCCTCAAGTAATTTTAGTGTTGCTCCAGAAGGAACAGAGCCTCGTAACAGATACTTGGCCAGAAGACATTCAGTATAGATCAGCTACAGGATATGGTTGCCCTGATACCGCCGCTTGTGATAGTGAGTACTATGGCTTCTTCAACCAAGTTTATAATGCCGCCCGACAATATAAAGTCTATGCAAAAAATGCTGCCAGTTACAACTACCGTACCGGACGAAATAACACCATTCAATGGCATCCTAATTCTGCATGCGGGGCATCAACATTCTTTATTTATAGCCAAGCAACAGCTGGACTCTATAATTACACCCCTTACCGGCCAAACCAGGCCGCCCTCAATAACCTATATGGCGAAGGTGATGGCTGTAGCGCATATGGAAACCGCAACTTTTGGCGCTTATTTACTGATTGGTTCGGATCTACTACCGGAGGCGTTGCTCTTATTAAATCGAACAGTGGCACAACTATATACGCCCATTATGGGGGAAAGAAGCAAGGCATTCCAAGCGTTGATGTATTGAATGCGTGGGGACTAGGAAAACTGCCAGTATCCAATCTTACTGATTCCGAAGTGGCAGCAATTCCAGAAAGAGACACCATTCTTACGCGATTAGTAAGAAATCCCCTGCAAGCTGGTATGTTGCTAGTTGCGGATAATAGTGGTTTTTTTGCCGCTTGGCCTCAAATGATTTCCGCATGGGGCTTCAACCCTATTCAGGCCAGCAATATTAGCCCCGAACTCTTGACCGCGACCACATGGTCAGGAAACCTATCTCCATACTTTTCAAGCCCAGGTATTAGTGGCGTCAATCTGGTTGACACCGCCCAGTATCACGAATTTTCTAGTTGGGGTAACTTGCAACTTTGGGCTGGTGATACCCCGAATGTAATTAGTGTTAGCCCTGAATTCAGATCCCATCTCGCAGCGAGCACTCCTATCTATACCAATGATTTCAATGTTGGCCAGAGCCGATATTACATTGATAAAAACAAAGTATATAGTCTCAACAATGCCTCCAGCGTTGCTTTTGCTAGTGGAAAAGGAATAGCGGTAACTCAAAATACTCTTAATCTATTCCCCGCTTCCGGAGCTCTTGATCAATTTATAACTTCCGAATCTACAGGTACTGTTTATCTTGTTGATGCATACAAGCGGTACGGTTTCCCTACAGCTTCATTATTCAATTCGTACGCTAAACCTTCACAGTCACAAGTAGTGCGCCTGTCTCAAGAATCATTCTCACGGCTCGTTGATGGAGGGGTTATTCAAAGTCGCTTCGTAAAAGATCGGGCAAGCGGGGCCACCTATTACCTAAATCAAGGTTTAAAGACACTTCCAGCACAATTCATTACCTCATCCCTAAGTGTTACCCTCGACCAAAACACTATCGCAACATACGGAGGTTCTACTTCGATGAATTGTGGAGCATCTAATACATTCATAAGGTCTAACGGCAACCCCGCCATATATATGCTTGAGGATGGCATAAAGAGACCTATAGCAACTGAGGATGACTATATAGCACTTAATGCCTCTGGTACCGCATGCAGCCTTGAGCAAGAGGATATTAACTTACTTCCTTCAGGAAACGTAATTACCCCGTTCGTAAAAGTGGATTTAACTACTTATCTTATTGATTCAGGTAAACGCTACACACTGCCAGTTGGTATGGCAGCCGCATTTGGGCTTACTAGTCCCACTACTCTACTTAGTAGCACATTGGCACAATATACTGATGGTGGCGACATGACTCACGAGCTTAAGATTGGTAACCGATACATATATGTTGATACTAATGGCCAATATTACGACACAGAAGATTCTCGCGTTGCAAAATTATGGGCACTTGATACATCAAGAGAGTTTAGCACGAGTTTGGCAAATAAAATGAAGCGCGTCGGTAATTTGAGTCGTTTCGCCTCATCTACTTCAGCTTCAAATGGGACCATCTACCTAGTAGACGACGGTAAATTTTACCCCATCCCATCACACAACAGCCTTCTTAACGCCGGCTACAGTGGCCAACCTATTCCATCAATCAATAACTCTACTCTTGCCTCTAGGCCTGGTGCTGTATGGCACGGCTACTTAGCAACAGATACTCAAGGGGGATTGTATTTATTAAACATTGATAAAAAATACCCCATAAGTGCGAGTGATGTAAGCAAGTGGAGCACTACACAAACGCCAACGGAGTTAAGCGATATTTACCTCGGATTATTCTCTACTGAGCAAAACGTTCAAAGTTCTCTTAAAACTAGCTCCAACCCAACTGTATATGGCATGCGTGGGGGCACTAAGCATGGCTTTCCTTCGGCACAGGCCTTTAAAGATTCGGGGATACAAGGGACAACTGTCGTGCGCGGCAACCTACTCGAAAGTATTCCGAATGGTGAATCCTGGTAAATAAACCTCCGGGGCTATTTAAAAGCCTCGGTTCATAAGGCGCCAAAGATAATCGGTATTAATAGAACGTTGCGATTTCAAAGTAGCTCTTTTCCTCATGTAAATAGGTATGAATAGTAAGCTTCGCAGCCTACCTTTTACCACTGCTGGAACCGCTTTTCCTTTTCCAATTCTTTTTAAATGTTTTATTGCTGCCCAGTCTGCTCTCGGAACTTCCAACAAAACACGAAGCATGATTCTAAAAGGAAGATTTTTAATGATTAAACCAGTATTGTTTCTGAACGTCATATAGAGAGAGAAGCTAGGATCCTTTTTGTTTGAGCTAACGGACCCCATGTGATAAGCCTTAGTGCCTGACACCACATAATTGTCCCAGCCCATAACCGTGGCCCTTGTCGCCACATCTACGTCTTCAAGATACATAAACATCGTCTCATCAAAGAAATCGTTAAATGGTTGAGCTTCTATAAAAGTCCTAGTAATCATCATGGCAGCCGCATTACATCCATAAACCTTCTGTGTAGCAACATCGGTATTACTTGCCATGGGCAATCGCCACGAACCTTGCGTACCCTGACCACGACGGGATATATATATGTGGGTCGAATCGATTACTGCATGGTCAAAATAATCAAGTGTGATGCTCTGCATCGTCGCCGCAAGTGGGCGATACTGAGCAGCATCGACTAAAACACGTGTCCAATTATACTCAAGGGTTGCGTCGGTATTAAGTAGAACTACGTACTTTACATCGACATCCTTTAGAGCCGCTCTAATTCCTATATTATTCCCTTTAGCAAAGCCGTGGTTTTTTGACTCTGCTATCAAATGCACATCAGGATAATTGCGCGCCATGTACTCCACAGTATCATCACTTGAATTATTATCTATTAGATATATTCTTTTATCTCCTTTATAATCCTGTTCAACTATGGAATTAATACACCCCTCCAACAAATCTTTGTTGTTCCAAGAGACAATAATATAGGCTACCGTCCCGGTCATACTCTTCATAAGTTCACCCCTTCACTTTCCGCTATAGTGATAAGAACACTGACTGCTGCCGCCTCTGGTGTATATACTTCATACACATCACCATTTGGGTCAATGTTTGGATTAAACATACTTATCACTCTCTCCGGAGCTCTTTTGACAAGCCTTATAGAATGGCAATTGAAGGTTGTTTCCGTATGCAGTAGAGCATATCTTTTTTCTTCATAATAATTAGCAGGCGTTTTAGTCTCGTCTTCACCAATAAAGTATCTAAATTCCTGCGTTCTCACTAACGTTACACCCCCGGAAAGCCGATCTACGTCTCTTACCCAACTTGTGTTGCCAAAAAAAGTTTGATTGCCACGTGCAGGTTGATTTTTGAATAGCGGCCGGTAAGTATTTTGGCGCTTAATAAGGCCGCAGTCTTCTATAATATTACCGTCAAACAATATGAGCGGGGATGCAGCATATATATGATCTAACCGTAGTACTGGAGTAAAAACATTAATCCACTCACCCTCAGAAGGCAGCGCAAGTGTGTCAATGAGAATTGTTTGATCAAAAATTGCAGTTTTGAGCCCATGTATTAAATAATTGTCACCTGAGGGAATTGTCGATACAGAAACATTTGGCGTGTTAAATCTTGGGCTAGCACCCTTAGGTACGATCAGCTGCACTTTCATCTTTTTGAACGATGTTTTCTTGATCAATATTTCCACATATAAACGCAAAAGTGCATCAGAAGCAAATGGAAGAATTATTATAGTGATATTTTCGTATGGCTTATATTGAAGCTCGTAAAAACCCGGCTGTAATTCTTTTGGACTTACACGCACTGAAGACATGCCAATTCTTTTAAAGTGACTTTCTAGCGCCTTTTTACCTGCCTCAGTGACATATTTTTTTGACGAAAAATCTTGAGCGGTTGAATTTTGTGCCGCGCGCCAATGGTAAAGGACTTTAGGAATATGAATAATTTTCGGATACGTATCAATAACTCGAAGCATGAGGTCATAGTCTTGCGCTCCATCCATACGAGAATCAAGCTGTCCAACTGTATCCAATATGCTTTTCTTTACCACTGAGAGGTGGTTAGTATAATTTACGTGCATAAACAAATCTGGGTTCCAGTCGGGCTTGTAGTGAGGGTCAAAGTATATTTCTCCATCGTCGGAGATCTTGTCTTCATCTGTGTACACAACCTCAGCATGCTCACTCGTGATTACTCTCGCTACCTCATATAAAGCGTGGGGCTCAATTACATCATCATGATCACAAAAAGCTATATAATCTCCTGTCGCAATGCTAATACCGGCATTTGTGTTTGCTGCTATGCCATTATTTTCTACTTCAATAACTCTGATCCTCGTATCCTTGTGAGTAACCTCAGTTATGGCTTCGCGACGCTCCCTCTGTGTGGATGCATTCACAATAATTAGCTCCCAGCTCTCATAAGATTGAGCCGTTACAGAATAAATGAGATCGTCCAGATAGCGCTGAGGAGTGTTATAGGCCGGTACCACAATAGATATAAGTGGACCATTCTTAATGGTGATCATTGAATGAAATTGAGGATGCATGGATGCTTGATGGTAAAGGGTGTTGTAGTATCCTGCTACCACTGGACTTTTTAAATGAACGGCAACCAATATTTTTTTTACAAGTTTGCGTCGAAAACTCATTGGTGGCAGCACATATTTTGCAATTTTTCTGAGCATTAGCTGATTCTCTGCTTAATTTTTCTTAGATTACTTCCCGCGTATCGTATAGGTTTCGTAAGTTTCCACGACAAAGATTTCTCATAATAAGCATTTGTCATCGCCTCCTGTTGTTCATGACGAAGTTGTTCATCCTGATTTTTTTTAAGCGCCTTATTTAGCTCGTGCTCATAATAGTCAGAATTATTACTATATATTGCCATAGATTCCGAAAAATAATGAATAACATCAATTGTTTTCTTTACTCTTTGTTCCGGAGTTGCGCTCTGTACAGAAGATAATTTTTCATCAACCTTAGCGTAATCCGACTTATTCTTAAACGCAAAAATTACCTGCCTATAATTAGATTCTGGGTCGTCGTTTCCATCAAACGCGCCATATTGGTTGTATTGTTTATTTAAGTTTTCTGCTTGGACGCCTGTTTTTATAAAAAATGAAGTTGTAAAAATAGCTCCTTGCATAAGAGACCAGAAGATTGTTTCATTACTAGGCGAAATAAGCGTAGAAATATTATTTTCTTGAAACTGCGCCACTGTCGCTTTTAGGTCTGGAAGCCCAAACTCTATATGCTCCTTAAGCCAACGATGGTCCTGGCCGTGCAGACTTTTGTAATGATCATTAAGTGCTTTTTCAGCAATGGTATTTACTGAGTTCTTGAAAGGTGCCGCAACAATTACGCCTCTTTTTCCAACACGTATGCACTCGTTAATGAACGCTTTTCGCTTACGGGCAGGTACGTGCTCCAATACGTCGAAATTAACAACGAAGTCGAAGCTGTCATTATCAAATGGCAGCTTTTCTCCATCGCCCTTTACATAATTGGGCTCCTTCACATCAAATAAATCAAGAACAGTTACCTTGTCTTCTTTGTGAACTTCTCGGGTAATCCCTTTGTACCCCCCTACATCCAGTACTGTAAAACTAGTGCCATCAACGCGCATGCATTCTAAAATTTCATTTACTTGCATTTGCCGACCGTATTGATCAAAGGGGAGAACCTCATACGCATCTTGCATCATTATTTAACTTTCCAGTTACCTGGTATAAGGATCTTGCCGCGCTCTTGCTTGCGACGTGGATTGCTGACAACGGAAAATTTCGTAATGTTTTGTACATGATCCATTTCTTCCTCAGTTTCCGCATCTACTAGCGCTGCAGTTATCGTATATTCACCGAGATTGAATGGTAGGTTTGCGACACTGTACGATACGAAAGATTCAGTAGTCATAAACACTCCGCGACTATTCGGCCCCGCCAACTCCACGCCAAAAGCATCATGGAAGGCGAGGCCAACGATAAGAGGTCGGCTTGAGGTTGTATGAATCTTAAAATCAATACTTAAGTTTTCGCCTTGTTTTATTATTATGCCATTGTCTTTACTAGCTCCATTAATGTACACATCCTCAATGATTGCTACGCCATTTCCTCTTCTAGCTGGTTGTTGCGCTTTTGACACTGGCTTTGCGGGTTCACTATTCATTGTTTCATAAATTGAGCTTGCATCTCGTGGATCTGTAATAGTTAAAATATTTCCTTTATCGAGGATGAGGACTTTATCGCAAAATCTCTGTACGGCTGTCATGTCATGCGTAATAAATACGATCGTTCGTCCTTCTTTTTTTAAATCCAAAAATGTTTTATAGCATTTTTGCTGGAAGGCTGCGTCTCCGACGGCCAATACTTCATCAATAAGCAATACATCACTTTTGGCACGAATTGCGATCGAGAAGGCTAAGCGTACTTGCATACCAGAAGAGTAGTTCTTTAATTTTTGATCCATAAACTTATCTAGTTCTGCAAATTGCACGATATTATCGTACATTTGATCCATCTCGCTCCTACTAAAGCCAAGAAGAGCACCATTCAAGAATACATTTTCCCTTCCTGTTAGCTCGGGGTTAAAGCCTACGCCAAGTTCAATGAATGGCGTAAGTGTGCCGTTGATGTGCACAAGACCTGTATCAGGAACATAGATGCCAGCCAATAGTTTTAACAGCGTGCTTTTACCTGAACCGTTACGACCTACTATGCCATAAAATTCACCTTTTTTTATTTCAAATGAAATATCCTTCAGTACTTCCTGCTTTTCATACCCTCGATTGGTATTAAAAATGTTAATAATAGCCTGCTTTAAACCGGTGTGCTGCTCGTGAGGTAATTTAAAACTTTTAGAAAGGTTTTTCACAATTACCGATGGTTCATGGCTGCTCATTTAAACATTCTCCGCGAAATATTTTTGATTTTTCTTAAAGTAGAAGATGGCAAAGATAATCAAAAGGAATACTATACCATAAGGTACGGCTGCCAAAAATGGGTTTTCAATAAATCCTTGTGTTGTAAGCGTTTTATTACTTATAGCACTATACCGTGCGTCTTGAATAATTTGTGCTACGGGATTAAGCATAAGTAATTTTGCTATCCAAGGGCCTGCATTCTCTACCACTAATGAAAGAGGATATATGATTGGAGTTGCATAAAATAACGCTTGCAAAAATATTTCCCAAATATGAGATACGTCTCTATATTTTACATATACCGCTGCCAGAGCAAACGCTAGCGCTAATGCAAATATATAGAGCTCTAAAATGCTAAGAGGGAATAAGAATATACTCCATTTGATGTCTACTCCGTTGATAAGAATAAATACAAAGACTACTACCAAGTTAAGGGTTAGATTAATCAATGCTGAAATTGTGCCGGATATGACAATAATATATTTTGGAAAATTAATCTTACGAATAAGATCGCCCCTCGAAACTATTGCCGCCATACCTTGACCTGTAGCTTCAGTAAAGAATGTCCATAGAACTGTACCAAGCAAAAGGCTTACTGCGAAGTGCTCTTCGCCAGCACCAAATTTAAGAAATCTCACGAAGACCAGGTATAAGATCGTAAAGAGCATCAAGGGCTTAAGTAGCGACCACAAATATCCTAAGACTGATCCTTGATATCTCAGCTTAAAATCAGTGACGACGAGTTCTCGTAATAAAATTCGATTTCGTCGGCTTAAAATATTTATAATTTTCATAAAACTACTGACCATTATAGGATATACAATGGCTCATGGATACCTTGATATTCTCACTGCGCACCTCTTCGGCTTGCCACGGATGAAGGAATTATTATTTTTTGAATATTAGCCGAAAATAATTACGCATAGCTGTCAACGGATGCAAAAGAATATACCCAAACCGAAATGATTTTGAGGTGAACGCTTTCGCAAGCGTTTGGCTCAACTGCTGATTGACTGTCTCGAGTTTACTTAGCTCCAATTGCATAGTATGCATCTGGTTGTGCAAATCGTTTAATTTCGATTCGTAACGCGTTGCGCTTTTTTTTTGTTCCGTCTCATGAAGTTCGAGTAACTCAAACATGGCTTGTTGAGAATTCTTGACAAGCTCCTTCTCTATGACGCCTGAAATTCTTTTTTTCATGCGATAGACTCTTTAAGTCTCTTTAGATTACTTTCAGCCATTTCTGATACTGAATCTGCATATGTATGAGCTTCATGATAATTTTTATTAAGCACTTCTCCGATAATACTCGGTACATCCTGCAACATAACATTAGAAGGAAAGTGGTGGTCCCAGGTTTCGGCATACGAATCTACTTTTTCATTTGTTAAGCTGATGCGCGGTACGTGAAATGAACTTGCTACAATTCTTCCGTGCAGTGAAGTGCCTACCCAAAGCATGCTATTAATAATACGCTCCACTATTACTGAAGGTTTTCGGCTCAATAAAACCTCGATATTTTCTTTACCTACCTCTCTGCCGACGAGCATCTTTAAATGATGATATTCAGCATAGCTATCGTGATGCGCGGCAATTCCCGCGGCAACCATGATTATTTTAACTTTATATTTTTTAATGATACTAACGAGGATTCTAGCAACTTCATAGCGGTTATAAGATCTCAGTAAGCCTTGATTCATTTGAAAAGTAATATATGGCGATTTATTTGATACTTGTTTCTTCAAGGCAATCCAATTGTCCATACGGCCTATAGAGTGAACAACATCAGGTATTAGCTGAGAAGAGATATTATTTTTACGGCAATAAATTGCTGACTTTTTATCCCTTACTGTAAGTTGGTGCGCTTCTTTCAATATTGTTAGTGAACGCTTCGCTATATAGGCATTTTGTAACTTTTCTATATTTGATATGCCTACTGAATTGATAATGAGTTTACACTGCCTAAGTTCAGAAAAAAGACTTTTATCTGGTAGATAAGCAGTGTCAGGAACAGAATTGCCACTATACGCTTTTTGAATCACTCTTTTTTTTGCTGAACTTAAGTTACTATATACCCTCAATTGTTCTGGACTAAGCGACATATTATATGCTGCGTCGATATCAACACCGCCTACCTCGCCCCCGACAACCCACACTGTATCCCAAGAGTATTTTTTGAGCAAAATTGGGTACGGCAGCACTTTCTCGCCCAAGGTTTCAGTCATGTCTGAATACATGATCGAACCAGCAATAACCGTACAATCACTTAAATATTCTTTTAAAACTTGAAAAAAAAGAAGGTCGCCAAAATTATCGCGTTCATAGGCCCCTATAGCTAATATTCTTTTCTTCATGGATAAGTTCTCTTTTAAACCCCTATGTTTATTATAGGTTGAATGCTAACATTTGAGCAAACCTCTAGCGGTGTGCGATATTCGTTCGTGAGCTGACCGCTAAGAAATTACTATAAAATCACCCAACGTTATAAGATATAGAGACAGATTATGAAAACTGCTATTGTTGTCCCCAACTGGAATGGTGAGGCCTGGCTCAAAGAGTGTCTTGATTCATTGCTCGCCCAAACGGTACCGGCAACGCCCATAGTTGTTGATAACGGTTCAGGGGATAGCTCTCGCGTTACTCTCGATGGATATGGAGAGAAAATAGTCCAAATATTGCGTGATAAAAATTATGGATTTACCGGTGGTGTTAACCCTGGGATAGAATACGCTATAAAAAATAATTTTGATGCAGTAGCGTTATTTAATAACGATGCAGTCGCCAAAGATGATTGGCTAGAAAACCTTCAAAAAGAATTAATAGACGATATTGGCATAGTCACTTGTTGCTTGCAGACGTTCGATAAAACCCATATTGATAGCACTGGTGATCAGATGACCGTATGGGGACTGCCATATCCACGCGGACGCAATACGGCAGTAGCGAATGCCCCAAGAGAGCCTGAATTTATATTTGGTGCCTCTGGCGGCGCCAGCCTTTATAGCGTGCCGATGCTCAAGGAAATCGGTACGTTTGACGATGACTTCTTTGCCTATTATGAAGATGTCGATATCAGCTTCCGGGCGCAGCTCGCCGGTTGGAAGGTGAGATTTACTCCTGCAGCAGTTGCGTATCATCGTATTGGCGGGACGAGCTCTCGGCTCAAAGACTTCACGGTCTATCACACGATCAAAAATATGCCGATGGTGATCCGAAAGAATATACCAAAAGACCTGCGATATATTGTCATTCCCCGTTTCCTGCTCGCCTACAGCTCGTTTATTATCATGGCGATCTTGCGTGGCCAAGGTATTCCGGCACTAAAAGGCTGGTTCGCGTATCTACGTCTCATTCCGAAGAAAAATAAGGAACGTGGCCAAATTCAAGAGGCGAAAAAAGTGAGCGATGACTATATATTCTCCATCATGACGCATGATCTCCCTGAAAATAGCCATAAGCTTCGCTCACTTCGCTCACTTTGGTGGAAACTGAGAGGCAAAGAGTAATGCGCCTCCTAGAATATGAAGCGAAGCAACTCTTGCGCGAAAGTGGCCTTCCCGTACCCCTAAGTACGGTCATTCATAAAGGCCAACCATTACCCGAAGTTCAAATGCCCTGCGTCCTCAAGTCTCAAGTGCCCATCGGCGGTCGCGGAAAAGCGGGTGGCGTGGTCGTTGTCGAAGATGAAGACCAGCTCACAGACACTACACAAAAACTTTTCACCCTTTCCATCAAAGGGTATACCCCGCACGCGTTGCTCGCTGAATCAAAATTATCCTTAGCCTCAGAGCATTACATCTCTCTGCTCATTGATCGCGAATCAAGCTCCATTCAACTCATGGCGCATGCTGATGGTGGCGTTGAAGTGGAAAACAATACAGATGGATTTTTCACTTCACTAATAACACCGGGTACAATGACCGAAATAAGCGATACCGTGGCGAAACTGTTTGGTGAGATTGAAGTAACAAAAATCAAAAACCTCATAACGAATCTCTACAATTGTTTTGTTGCAAATGACGCCACTCTCCTCGAGGTGAATCCTCTCGTAAAAACAATAGATGACCACTATGTGTGTGCAGACGCCAAGATGGAGCTTGATGATGCAGCAAGTTTTCGCCATGAATGGAGTTTTGAAGACAAGTCAGCTGAGGTTAATTTCGTGACGCTGAATCCAAAAGGAAACGTCGCTACCATAGCAAATGGCGCTGGTCTCGCGATGGCCACAGTTGATGCAGTAGCCTCCCATGGCATGCGGCCGGCAAACTTTCTCGACGTCGGTGGTGGCGCCAATACTAACAGCGTTCTCGCTGCCTTTACTCGAATTATGGAATACCAGAATGTGCAGGCCATCGTTATCAATATTTTTGCTGGTATCACCAGGTGCGATGAAGTAGCACGCGCCATCATAGCTGCTCGAGATCAAATTAATAATTTGCCGCCATTATTTATCCGACTGGCGGGGACAAATTATGCCGAAGCGGCTGAATTACTCGCTACGAAAAATATTCCTACACTACCAACCCTAGAAACATGTATCGAAGCGGCGTTTCAGAAAGTAGCGCAATGAACCGTCAACTATTGACTGCAACAAATGTTATCGTCCAAGGTATCACCGGCACCCATGGTTCATTCCATGCTCGTGCCATGCTTGAAGCGGGTACGACAATTGTTGCAGGTACCAGTCCAAATAAAGCTGGTCAATCAGTGCATAGTATACCGGTATTTTCGACCATACAAGATATCATCGCCGCTGGTATACAAGTTGATATATCCGTCGTCTTTGTGCCGGCGCCGTACGCAAAAGCTGCACTTTTGGAGGCAATAACAGCAAACGTAAAGCTTATCATTTGTATCACTGAGGGTATTCCGATTCATGATATGTTGATCGTCAAACAAGCTGCCGCATCCGCGGGAACGACACTAATTGGACCAAACTGTCCCGGTATCCTTATCCCTGGCACGAATAAGCTGGGCATCATACCTGCCAATATGGGACTTGAGGGAAATGTCGGTATCGTCAGTCGCTCAGGAACGCTTACCTACGAAGCCATGTCTGGCCTCACAGCACGCGGCGTAGGGCAGCGCTATGTCATCGGTATTGGCGGTGATCCGATAAAAGGAACTGAATTTATCGATTGTCTTGAGTTATTTGAACATGACAATCAAGTTGACCGCATTGTGCTCATTGGCGAAATTGGTGGAGTAAGCGAACATACAGCGGCCAAATACATCACACAGCATGTGACAAAGCCTGTCTTCGCCTACGTTGCCGGACATCAGGCACCAGTTGGTGTACAACTCGGCCACGCTGGGGCTATCCTCAAAAGCGCTGATGAGTCGGCAGCAGCAAAAACCAAGGCGTTATCTAACGCTGGTGCTACAACAGCTGAAAGCATTACTGGACTTATTGAAATGGTCGTCAAACAAACGCCAGGTATAATGGACGACATATGAGCCGTATTGTTATCGACGCCCGTATTATTGAAACTTCAACTGGATTATATATGCAGCGGCTTGTTTATTTCCTTCATAAAATGCAAGATGAGGAAAATGAATACATCATTCTGATTCCTGAGCAGCATGTTGCGAAATGGCAATCAAAATTACCTCGATTCAGTGTTCAAGCTGCAAACCAAAAGTGGTATACATTCGCTGAGCAGTGGTCATTTTATTGGCAACTCAAATCGCTTCATCCCGATCTCGTTCATTTCACTATGCCCCAACAACCTCTGTTATGGACGCAGCCTGCCATTACCACTATTCATGATACGACACTACTTCGTTTTGACAACATCGACGACATGCACCCAATTGAGTACAAAATGCGAAAAGCTATTTTTCAATCTCTCGTTCGAGTCGTTGTATGGCGTGCAGCACGAATACTCGTCCCAACAGCATTTGTGCGTAATGACCTCATCAAATTTGTGCACGGTAAACATGAGGAAAAATTCATTATTACTCTTGAAGCCGGTGAGCCTGTCGATGACGAACCTGAGATGATTCAGTATCTCGTGGATAAGAAATTCTTTTTCTTTGTTGGAAATGCTTTTCCGTACAAAAATTTGACGCGCACAATTTTAGCATATCGAGAGTTTAAAAAAGATCATCCTGAATATCATTTGGTTTTTGCTGGTAAGAAGGAATTTTTTTATGAACAGCTTGAGACATTTATTAAAGAAGAGAAAATACCCGATGTTCACATCCTCGGATTCATATCAGATGGTGAAAAACGCTGGGCATTTCAACACGCTTCTGCATTTGTGACCGCATCGCTCTCAGAAGGCTTCCATATCCCCATCCTAGAAGCACTGTATGAGGATTGTCCCGTGATATCGAGTAACGCGAGTTGTCTTCCAGAGGTTGCCGGAGACGCTGCCTTGTATTTTGACCCGCATTCAACTGACGACTTAGTGACGAAAATGAAACTCCTCGAGTCAGATGAAGGTTTACGAAACGAACTGATAGCAAAGGGAAGAGTCCAAGTAAAGAAATTTTCATGGGAGAAAATGACAAAAGAAACGCACGATTCGTATCGTGTGGTACTTGGTAGCTAATTAGAAATTTACTCAGTTGTTCGTGAGAGAACAACATGGCGATCTCGGTCTTCGCCTTCTGAATGCGTCTCAATCTGTGAGTATTCAGTTAATGTCTGATGGACGACGCGACGCTCTGCTGCGCTCATGGGGCGGAGGTGCATTGGTTCACCGCTCTCCATAACTGCTTTCGCCCATTCTTCTACTTGTTCACTAAGTCGTTCATTACGCTGGCGTTTGTACTCGGCGATATCGAGATTCACTCGAGTAATTTCAGCATCCCGATTCTTGAGTGTTGTTGAAATTAGTTGCTGAAGGGAGCGAAGCGTATCGCCGCGCTGACCAATCAAGAATCCATTGAGATGCGTACTTGGGACATTGAGCTCAATAACATCATCACTACACGACACCGTGACATCGGTGTTCAGCCCAAAAAATGATAAGATGTTCTCCAAATATTGTTTAGCGTAGGTGATTGATTCGTCGCGGTTCATCGCTTACCTTTCCTTTGTGCTCGTGAGCCTTTCTTTTTTGGCTGTGGTTGGGCGACAACTTCAGCTTCTTGGGCATCAGTGGCTCGTTTTTCAACACGAGCTGATGCTGCTTTTTTACCTGAACCATCAACCATAGTTTCCATTTCTTCGACATCTTTACTCAATACGAAATGTTGTTGGATTACCGCAACTCCGCTCGAAGCAGCGTAATACAGCACGAGAGCTCCTGGTAGATAAATAGCGACAAAGAAAGTGATGATCGGGAAAATCTTAATCATACGTTGGCTCATGATGGCACTGACTTCAGATTGATCAACTTCTTTTCCGTTTGCTGACGCGCTCAAAATGTCACGCAACCGCTTCTTTTCACCCTGGACCGGCAGTGTTTGTTTCGATTGGTAGTACTGCAAAGCGGCAGCGAGTGCAGCGAGGAGTAAGAGGGGAATATAGACACCGTTTGATCCAACTGCATGATTTGTCAGGTTAATAATGCCAAGAAGCGACTCATTGAATTGGTGCTTTGGGTCGGTGATGATTGCTTTAATCGGTCCAAGACCTTCGAGGAAATTGTACGTAAAGTTGGCAATTTGATCACGCTGTTCGGTCATAATCTGAATCACACGGAACAAGGCAATGAAAATTGGAAGCTGAACTAAGAGAAGTCCAATTGATCCGAATGGACTAATGCCGCGTTCGCGATAGAGTTCCATCATGAGCTGACCCTCAAGCTGACGATTTCCTTTAGCTTTGGCCTTAATCTTTTTTAACTCGGGCTGAATATTGCGCATAATCTTCGTCTGATGAAGCTGTTTTTTGACGAGCGGCCACATTAGCAGACGTACTAGGATCGTAAAGATGATGAGACTTATCCCAAAATCACCACCAGGAATAATTCCATAGATGAGTACGAGCAGGTTAAAAATTGGTTGAACAATGAGGGTATCAAATAGTGACATATAGCTTACTCCGTTTTCTCTACTTTATCATGTAAAGCGTCATTTTTATAGAGGTGGGCCTGAGAGAGAAGTTGTTGTATCTCATGTTGTAGTTTTTCATATGGCACAATTTGTACGTCTTGAGAATAAATTGTGACAGACAGGTCAAATGGGTGATCTAACTGATCCCACTCATGACGGATAATCTCATATACTCGGCGTCGCATTCTATTTCGACGCGCCGCTGATTTCATTGTTTTCTTCGAAACAATGACCGTGACCCGGGAGTGGAGACGGGTCTGATTCGGGGTAAAGCGAAGCAGAAAACTCCGAGTACGTGAAGTTTTACCATTACGATACAAATACCGTAGACCACCATGACCATGAAAACGTAATGTGTGCGACAACATACTGTTATCTAGCATACCGCAAATAGAACACTTAAAAAGTTTTTTACTTTAGAACAAAACTAGAACAAAAACGCACTAATTTGCGATAAGTGCGTTTTTGTTATCAATATATAGTTTTTAGATACTGAGCTTTGCGCGGTTTTTGAGGCGTCGAGCTTTCAGTACCAGGCGACCAGCACGCGAGCTCATGCGAGCACGAAATCCGTGAACACGGGCGCGGTGTCGGGTTTTTGGTTGGTGCGTACGTTTTGGCATATGAATCCTAGATTAACTAATATTTGTCTTCGATGCAAGTTCCCCACTTTCGAGTACTTGCTAAATCGAGATTTCCTTTATTAGTATAGTAACTTTTTCCACAGATAGCAAGCAGTTATCCCCACTTCTACAGGGGTCGTTGCCAACTGTGTATAACTTTGCCTCTGTACCCTTCCCTTCTTTTTATCGGACAGTAGGTTGTGGAAAACTTAGTGTCGCGGTATAGTTATAGGTACTAATCGTTGAGCAAGTGAGGGGAAAATAACAGAGGTATGAACCATGATTTGTGGCAGGCTGTTTTAGGCGAAATGGAGCTAAGCGTCTCACGCGCTGCTTACATTACCTGGTTTAAAAATACCGAGCTTTTAAACTGTAGTGATGACGGACAAGTTGTTATTTCTGTCCCAAATATTTTTGCTAAGCAACAGTTTGAAGTAAAGTTTAACAAGCAGATTACTGATGCGCTCAAGAAAAATGGCGTTGAGGCGAAACACATCACCTACTCTATCGGCTCAAGCAAGAAACAAGACCGACCATCGGTAGCAGAAGTTGCTGCCCCTATTGTCGCTGCTGCGGAGACTCGAACAGTGGAGCGACGCGAAAAAACGCCCATCAATGGACTAAACCCACGTTATACGTTTCATAATTTCATCGTTGGTTCCAGTAACGACCTTGCCTATACCGCTTCTCAAGCAGTAGCGGCAAATCCGGGCACAAAGTACAATCCGCTCTATCTTTATGGTGGTGTTGGTTTGGGTAAAACACACCTTATGCAGGCTGTAGGAAACGAAATTATTCGGTCTTCCCCATCGCATCGCATACTCTATATCACGTCTGAGACTTTCGTGAATGAATTCCTCGAACATATTCGTTTCAAGAAAAAGGGGTTTTCTGAAAAATATCGCAACGTTGACGTCCTTATCGTCGATGATATGCAGTTCATCGCAGGCAAAGAAAAAACTCAGGAAGAGTTTTTCCATACATTCAACCACCTTCATCAGAACAATAAACAGATCATTATCAGTAGTGATAAACCACCAAAAAGTATCCCAACATTAACGGAACGTCTGCGAAGTCGTTTTGAAATGGGTATGACGATTGATGTACAAATGCCTGATTTCGAAACACGCTGCGCTATTCTCTCCGCTAAAGCTTCTCTTTCGGGAGTTGAGTTAAATCGCGATACGACTGAATATCTAGCAAATAATATAAAGACTAATATTCGCGAACTTGAGGGTGCACTCAATCAACTCCTAGCATTTTGCGAAATGCGTGGCGTTGACCCGGATGTACAGATGGCAAGTGGGTTGCTCGGCAATGTCCGTCAGTCACGCCCACATCATGTGACGGCTAAACAAATCGTCGACAAGTGCGCAAAACACTTCCAAATCGATTCAACTGATATCGTGAGTCCTAAACGTGATAAACATATTGTCGTCCCACGTCAGGTAGCGATGTACCTCCTCCGGAGTGAATTACACCTTAGTTTTCCGCGTATTGCTTTGGAGCTTGGGCGCAAAGACCATACGACTGCTATTCATTCTGTCGAAAAAATCGAAAAGGCCATAAAACTCGACTTTATGATTCGAGAACATGTGGCTGATATTCGGGAGAAATTGTATGCGTAAAAAATGTGTACAACCTGTGCTTTTAGCAAGGCAAAACAAGTGGCACGTTCATCCACAGCCTCTTCGTAAACTGTGGATGAACCAAAAACGTCTGGTTAGTTGTCCCTCTCCTTTGTTCTTTTTCCACCAAACTGTACGACAATTCCACACTGGTTTACCCACAGGCAAAAAACCGTATTTTACAGATACACTTTCTGCTTTTTCCACCCTTTCCACACCACCTACTATTACTACTACTATTTATATATAAATAAGAAGGAACGCTTATGAAACTGACAGTCACTCAAGAAAACCTCAATAAAGCACTTGGTGTGGTATCCCGTGTTGCAGGAGGAAAAACATCTCTTCCTATTCTGAATAACATTTTGCTTCGCACCGACAGCAACCGACTCTTACTGGCCGCAACCAATCTCGAAGTTGCTATTACTCAGCATATTGGTGCCAAAATATCGAGCGAAGGAGTCATTACCGTCCCCTCCCGTCTGATGAGTGAATTTATCGCTAACCTGCCAAAAGGAAATGTTGATCTAAAATTAGATGGTAGTAAGCTACATATTAGTTCGGGTAATTACAACTCAACGATAAATGGTCTCCCTGCCGACGACTTCCCTGCACTCCCTGATATAACCGAGCCTCAAGAAATAGAAATTGCTGCCAGTCTTTTGAAACGCGCTGTAGCACAGACAGTTTTAACAGCATCTCGAGATGATACTCGACCAGTACTTACCGGTGTACTTTGCCATAGTCACGAAGGCGCACTTTATTTTGCAGCAACAGACGGGTACCGCCTCGCTGAACGAAAATTAATTGCCTATGAGGGTGAGGTTCGCGCCTTAATACCCGCATCTACCCTCTCTGATGTGGTCCGTGTTCTTCCTGAAGACTGTCAGACGGTAACGCTGCTTTTTGATGAAACACAAGTGCGCTTCCGAATGGACGACATTGAAGTAACGAGTCGACTCATCGAAGGAAACTTCCCAGATTATCGTCAATTAATACCGAAACAAACAGAAATTACTGCGACAACGCAAAAAGACGAGCTCAGTCGAATTACAAAAATAGCGAGCCTGTTTGCACGGGAGAGTGGTGGAAGTATTACGATTCAAACAGACGGATCGAAGCGCACTATTTCTATCCACTCTATCGCCTCGCAACTTGGAGAGAATACTTCTGAGACAGAAGCCGACGTAGAGTTAGACGGGTCAGTGACACTAAATTCGAAGTATGTAATCGAAGCACTCGGATGTCTCGATAGCCCAGTGGTAAGTTTTGGCTTCAGTGGAAAACTGGCGCCTTGTGTTTTAAAGCCACTGGGCGACTCATCTGAGTATCAACACATCATCATGCCCCTCAAGAGCTAAAGAGTCGTTATACTGGCTGTATGCAGCTCTCACGTCTTCATTTACACCAGTTCCGTTCTCATACAGACAGAGAATTTCAATTCGACTCTCGTTTGACGGCAATGATCGGCCCAAATGGGAGTGGAAAGACAAATATACTGGAAGCAATTTACACATTATGCAATGGCAAATCTTTTCGTGGCGGGGATGACGAACTAATCTCTTATACGCAAGATTGGTATCGTATCGAAGGTGAAATAGATGGGGTACCCCGAGAACTACGATATCAACCGAGCAATAAAGGTAAACAATTACTGGTTGACGGTACGGTGAAGGGGCGATTCACCTATCGCCAACAGCTCCCTGTTGTTCTCTTTGAACCTGATGACTTATTGATGATTCACGCCTCACCAAGTGCTCGAAGAAAATATATAGACGAATTACTCCAAAAGACTCATCCCGCCTACCGTCAAATCTTCTCACGCTATGAGAGAGTGGTAGCGCAGCGTAACAATCTCTTAAAACAGCATTACGCACCCTCTCCAGCTCTCACGGACAATATATTTGTCTGGGATGTGAGTCTTTCTGAGCTTGGAGCGAGTATTGTTGCTGGACGCATTCAATTATTAGAAGAAATAAACAGTATTATTAGTGAAACTTACTCGGAGGTGGCGGGAAAAGAACAGGTAGTCTTGCTCTCCTATCAAAGTGATACGGAAAATAGCCACGAAGCTTCTTCATTAACCACTGCGCTTTCTCGTAACCTTGCGCATGATGTACGTCGCGGTTTTACAACAGTTGGACCACATCGAGATGATATTGAATTCTCCCTGAATATTCAATCCGCCAAACATTCAGCATCACGCGGCGAAGTGAGAAGTATTGTTTTGAGTTTAAAATTAATAGAGATTCTCCTCATACATAAAAGTACCGATGTACTACCATTACTACTACTAGATGATGTATTTAGTGAGCTGGATGAAACGCGCCAAGAGAGTGTTTTGCAGAATGGGCGCGTCCAGACAATCCTGACGACGACCGGGCTCCTTCCTGCGCATGCTTCTCAGGCACACGTCATTAATCTTGGCTAGAGATTGAATCCGTAGACAATTTCAAACGAAGTATAATTGGGAATATTTTTCTGAAGATATGAGGTTACTTGTTGCTTTATGTCTTCATCTACTTCGCCTCGATAAAATCCTGCACCTTCAGTATTTGCAGGTGGACGAACTACTTTGTTCGGTGAAGCATAGATGACATTATTAAGACTTCTGATGGTAATACTACTGTTTTGATATGGAAGAGCTTGTAATAGTTTATTATTGTCAGCTGCCTTCGTATTGAGACTAAGTTCATAACCATTAAATTCGGCTCGTACTTCCCCGCTGTCACTTGTTCGCGTAGCGGTAAATAAAACAGAGTTATCAGTGACGGTAAACGTATTGATCGTGAGTATACCTGATTGGAATAATGTACTGACAACACGTGATTGATCATTATAAGAAAGTAGTCCGCTGAGCTGATCATTAAATATAAGTGTTTTGTTGCCTTTCCATACTGGAGTTTTAATTGCGGAACCAAAATAGGTGAACAGATGCTCTGATGTTTGAAGGTTATATACTTCTAATCTTCCGTTTTTTTCTACCGCAAGACGCGTGCCATCTTTTGAAATACTTAATGAATTTATCGACACTCCTTTTCCCAAGTTCAATTCTTTTGTTGTGTCTCTCGAAAGTTTATATATCTTAATGATGAATTCTTTGTTTTGTTGCTCAGCAGAAACGTCTTCATTTTCATTTTCATCACCCTCAATCTCTGTTGAGTTGTTCCCGTAACCCACTGCAACATAGTCACCACTCATACTCGCAATCATGAGACCATTGGTTGTTTTTGCGAACCCATTATCGACACTAATACGTTTGACGAATCGACTTGCTTCATACACATTGATATATGCATTTTCGATCGGATAACTCAGCCCGATATGCTCATCTCCAACAGAAGAGGTTGGAATGATATTAGGAATATTTTCCGTTGTAGCACTATTGAGAGTAGCGACTTGTTCCGTGAAACTCGGCCCATATAGGAGTGGATAAGGTATTTCGGTATCATTTTGAAATCCAACTAGCTTACCGTTCGATACAACTCCAAAACTAAACGAAGGGGTGATTGTGCGAAAATCGACCCTCGTTCCTGACGGATCGTCTAACTTATGAATAAATGCAGTACTAGTGCTATCCCCTGTCGTACTAAAGCTAATAACATTTCCGAGAGAATCACGAGTAATGTCTCCAAGTGTCCCGCTCGCTATTTGTGTCACTTTTTGCGGAGAAGTATCAGAAAATTCTGATGCAACTGATTGGAGCCACGAAGGGATAACAACTCTTTTTTGCTGCATCATCCCATTATTATTAAATTCAGCTATATAGGTACCACTAGGAATGATTTGCCATTTTTTTGTTGACGTATCACTCTCAGAGTCCTGAGTGTTTTCTAAAATAAGACGATATCCCTCTGATCCAGGGTTGGAAACTTTTAAAATACCATGTGTCGCAACATAGATAATAGCTGTTACTAACAAGACAAGACCAACTGTCAGACTAAAGATGAGCACTATTTTTTTGGTACTGATTGAATGGTTTTGCATATTATTCCTACTTTAATCCTGTTGCTTCATTACCCCACGTTTCGACGTGGACATGGTTTAAGTGACGAGAGCTATCGTTTGCAGATGAAGCGGCTGCGAGTGCATTATATTTACGCCACCCTTCACTATCCCGATCAACATTCCATATACGATCTGCAAAAATAAGGTAATGAATACCGAGCTCTTTTTTATGTTCCTGTAACCACTTGGCAATTGCCCAGCCCTTTTCACGCCCAGCACTTGATTTATAGTCTGGAATCATGAGGTCAACCGCTACCCCAGATGCATGTCCCCCTGAGCCATTGTAGGTACCATAGGGCTTAATATACCCCGTAAAGTAGCCGTCAACACACTGCACCACGAGCTGTACATCATCCTTGACCTTTCCACCTGGAATACTATTTTCGCCGGTAATTTGTACTTTATTTTGTGTACATTTCCCGTCAATTTTAGCCGCAAAACTTCCACTTCCCGTGCCATCAGTTTTATCACTACAGCCAGCAACAGCGCCACCAGCTGCTGGATTATCGACGGT
>Ga0210040_10000409_pt1 | contig 72746 bp, 52 predicted proteins | sample CryGeyCG12114_NA_FD_185462 | JGI IMG/M metagenome (GOLD analysis project Ga0210040, IMG submission 185462) | Groundwater microbial communities from aquifer - Crystal Geyser CG19_WC_8/21/14_NA (SPAdes) (version 2) | ecosystem: Environmental > Aquatic > Deep subsurface > Groundwater | place: USA...
GCTTCGACTTCCGACCGCCGAGAACTCAGGTTGTGTTCGGTAGCTGGGAGCACAACTTCGGAACAGGAGAGCCATATATGTCAAGTTCGGCCCGATTGTCAGTCGAACAGTATGCCAAAGCCAGCTCTGGACTCGCGAAGCGCCTGATGACCGATCATCACCATCCGGAATACAACGGGGTCTAAATAGCAAAGTTGTCTCAGCACGATTCAACAAGCAGATTATCTGTTTCAATCACCAAGTCCGAGATCGATCGCGCACACCAGATTAGCCTCCAGAACTGAATTTTCACTGTCACGCCTTTGGACTTCCCCATCATGAGCTCGTTTATCATCAAAGACGTTCGCCTGTTCGATGGCGAGGAAGTAGTGGAGAATGCGTGTGTCCTGGTGGAAGACGGCCTCATTAAGGAAGTTGGGGAGAAGCTCCTTGAAGCTGGCATCCCAGTATACTCCAAATCAGGCCACACCTTGCTTCCTGGTCTGATCGATGCTCATTGTCACCCGTACCGCGAAGTCGATTTGCCCGAACAATCCTTCCGTTTTGGCATCACTACTCTGATGGACCTGCACAATTTGCATGAGAATGCGGTTCTGCAGAAGCAGCGGGCGAAGGAGAGGAAGGACTTCCCCGATGTCAAGAGCTGCCATTTTGCGGCAACCATCGATGGGGGCTGGCCTGCTTGGGTGGAGAAGAAGCTGGGCAACAACCCCGTAAGTTGGCCCTCTATGAAAGGCCTGAGCTCGTCAAGTGCGCAATTGATGCTTGCAGTATGCTACATACGACGATTGGCCGAATGTGGCCACAGAGGAAGCCGCCGAGCCGTTCATTCAAAGAGCGATTGAAAGTGGCGCAGATTTCGTCAAATTGATGCATGAAGGTGGGAAAGCGTTAGGTATCAAGGCTGGTCAAATAGTCCAGACGCGAGAGAGCGTTCAAGCAGCAGTGGTTCGTGCGGCGCATAAACGCGGTCTCAAGGTGGTCGCGCATGCATTGTCGCTCAAGGACACACTCGAAGTTTTGAGGGCAGGTGTAGATGGACTGGCACATACTTTTTTCGATGAGCCCATCGTGCCTGAGGTAATCGATTTGTACAAGCGGAATAATGCCTGGCTCAACCCAACCTTGAATGCCGCAGGGTCTTTGACTGGAGATGCAGCAGACATTTTCAAGATGTTTTCAGAAGATGAACGAGTGCAACGTCGGGTGTCCAAAACAACAGTGGAATTGTTACATCACTGTCTACACATGAAGTCTGCAGGAGCCTCGTTGAAGCACGCTGTAGAAAGTGTGCGTCAGTTGAAGGCCGCTGGAATCCCTATTGTCTGGTGAGAGGTTGATCAACGTACCCTCAATTGGAAATGCTAACGCCTCGGATATAGTGGCTCAGATGCGGCGGCGGGAGCTCCAGGTCTCGTTTTTGGTGCCAGCTTGCATATCGAAATGTATTTACTGGTGAACAAGGCAGGACTGTCGCCGACAGAAGTCCTGCGCGCAGCGACAAGCACAACTGCTGACCTTTTCGGGTGGTCCGACAGGGGCAGAATTGCCGCGGGACTAAAGGCTGATTTGCTTCTGGTCAAAGGAAACCCCCTCACCGACATCACCGATCTGCTCAACATCAGGGGAATTTGGCGGGATGGAGTGGAGTTCCAGGGGCACCCGGGGTTTCCGCTACATTGATCCGAACTACAAGAGCACGATATTGGATGCAAAGACGTTGTCAAGATGAGGTGTCACGGATTCTGATGCCTTACGGCCTTAGTAGCCTTAGGCATCACTCTAATATGACTTCGCGCGTCGAATAGCAACTCTCTATTACTATCCTTCGTACGAGTTTCCATTAACACAAGAGAGGCTACGGATCTAGGCTTAGCATTAAATGCCATAAATTATACGCGCAAAGGATGCAGATCCAGCTCTCAGTGCCTGCTGATGCCTTATCTAGGCGAGAGCGCACACTTTCCGAGGTGCCTCGGCGGAAGAACGAGAAGGCGTCCGAAGCTCATGCAGCGCGTGCGTCACTCACAAGCACGAACCCGACTCGGTCAGGTTCCAGCTCTCAACTTTGATCGGCGCTATCGGCATAGGTAAACAAGTTAGTTTGGCGTGTGGGTGTTGAAAAAAGCTGCAGCATCGTGCGTATACCGTGTAAGAAGCTGGAAGCGCTCGACGACGTGTGAATTTCCAAGAGGTCGGGAGTGCAAATACCAAGCACGAAGCGACCTTGGCTCTCCATTCGTCCTTGCTCGTGGATAAAGCACATAACTGCTTCTGCCTCTGACCGAACTTCGAGCCCTGGCAGCTTCTAATTTGAGTGCAGCATCTCTCGTCGATTAACCATATTATACGACCTGAGCACCCTTACCCACATCTCTAAGCTCGATCAGCCCCAGCTTCACGATGCCGGCCAACGCCCCAATCCTCGACGATGCGAAGTCCGGAGCACAAAACACCATGTCCTCGTTACAGTCTAAAGCTTCAGAGCTGAAATCCTCGATACCCACCTCCCGGGACGAGCTACCGTCCAAGGAAGAGATATTAGAGAAAGCCGAGCAGGGAGCAAAGAAGACTGCCTCGGGCCTGCGATCTCTCGCTGCCGGCGGTGTGGGTGGTGTTTTTGCTGTTGTAGTAGGGCATCCCTTTGACCTGGTCAAGGTCCGTCTGCAGACCGCCGAAAAGGGCGTCTACTCTGGCGCCATTGATGTCGTCAAAAGAACAGTGGCCCGCGAGGGCATGGTTAGAGGTCTCTACGCTGGTGTCTCTGCGCCCCTAGTTGGTGTCACACCCATGTTCGCAGTATCCTTTTGGGGCTATGACATGGGTAAGAAACTGGTCGAGGCTACAACGGTGGTGCCTGTGAAGAACAATACACCCCAGTACAGCATAGGGCAGATATCTGCTGCGGGTGCCTTCTCCGCTGTTCCCATGACACTTATCACAGCACCCTTCGAACGAGTCAAAGTGCTGCTGCAGATTCAAGGACAAAAGCAACTCGCTCCAGGTGAAAAGCCGAAATACGCTGGTGGTGTGGATGTCGTTCGACAGCTATACAAGGAAGGTGGTATCAGATCTGTCTTCCGGGGCAGCGCTATGACTTTGGCAAGAGACAGCCCTGGTTCTGCAGCATATTTTGCAACCTATGAATACATCAAGCGCAGTCTGTCACCCAAGGACGCCGATGGCAACGCTACCGGTGAGTTGAGCTTGCCTGCTGTCCTTGTCGCCGGTGCTTCGGCCGGTGTGGCTATGTGGATTCCCGTCTTTCCCGTCGACACAATCAAGAGCAGGTTACAAAGCGCAGCCGGCAACCCTACCATAGGAGGCACTATTCGGGAACTTTACGGCAAGGGAGGCATCAAGTCATTCTTCCCTGGATTCGGCCCAGCACTGGCGAGAGCTGTGCCGGCCAATGCTGCCACGTTCTTGGGTGTTGAGCTGGCCCACAAGGCTATGACCAACATGTTCGGTTGAAATGGAAGTCGAGGTATTGACGCGGACGTTACCAAAGATACCCAGGGGCCAGCTTTGCGACCCTTTTCTGCGTCATTTTCGAAGCCGCGAGCTGAATCGGCTCCCACAATTCGATGAGATCCCTTCGACATTGCCAAGCACCAAGCTTTCGAACACAATTCACTTCTGAGTCTGGGCTTGGAAGCACCAAAGCGCCCCTGCGCCGGCCACTGGAGGCTGTGGCCTGCAAAATGGCGCGACGGCTGAAAGGAAAGGCATGAGTGACGAAAAGGTCCCCCATCCACCGTCGGGCCGTCTCACGGTTGATCGACCTGGCTGCGGCTGCAAGTCAATAGCATAACATGGGCCTGATGACCTTAGTGTATAGGGAGAAGTGGATGAAGTACATAGTACATAGATCGAATTTGGAGACCTCGGATATCTAACGCATAGCTGAATATTTGGTGTCTGCGGCTGCACAGAACATCGGGCTTCTCTGCCACAAACCATACTCCATAATATGTCTCCCTTTACTGTCATTGTTGCATCCTTCCAAGCTGATCAGCTATCCAGTCATTCGGTCGAACATCCGCATTCACTGTCGAGTCGTCCCAAATAACTACCACTAACCCACGACCACACAGCCCTCCATCAACACTTGCACCTCCCTCCATGCACTGTGGCAACCCTCTTCGAGACGGTAGCACACTGCATCCCATGCGACCGAATCGAAGCGCACACAGCCCATACCATACAGACGACATGACCTAGATACGAGGAAACTTCGACCCTGCCTCTCTACTCGCAGCTACGGCGGGGTAGAGAGAGCAGGTGCGGTCGGCCGAGCTGCGCTGTACGGCGTGATCTTTGCCTGCCCTGTTTGAAACGAAGTTAAGAGGAAGGTGCGACAGACGGTGTCAGTGGGTGCTTCCACGGTCCTGAGTGGAGCCACCCTCGAGCTGGTGGGACTGGTTGGGTTTCGATGAAGACACGACTGAGACGACCAGAGGGGGTGTACTTGCCTTCCGCGATAGAAGGAGAGCGGGGAAAGAGCGGGACGGTCTATGCTTGCTGGCGCGGTCTATGTTGTCGAGAAGGTGTGATCGTTAGGCAGGGTAGGTGCGACAGGACATGACGTATGGGGAGGCAGGTGTGGCTAGGGGACAAGGAAGGTACAACCATGAGACGAGGAAAGTGCAATCCGCCCAATGTTCCTAACTTCGTCGGTCGAGAAGCGGAAGAAGCAGCTGCGGCTCGGTAATCAGTGGGAAACAAGGTTGACTGCCTGGGCCAGTTGGCCAGACGCATTTCGATCGAGGCCAATGAGTTGCACGTTGCGTCTCCAACGTGAGGCTGAGTCGCGGTTGTAATAGCATTACCTTGAACATCAATGTGGGATTCTCGGGAAGGGCGAAGATTCGAGTTCAACGATGTGCTTTTGCTAATATTAGAGGTCTATTTGTGTTATGATACAATGTACGACGGGCAACTATCCCCCGTTGCCCGACTTCCTCAGCTCCCCTCTCGTGCTATAGCGGGAGCCATGAGGGTGGAGCTACAACATTAGCCAGCTGCCCCAGACCAAAGCACCCTCAACTAATCCTCCAATGAGCAGTACAACCAAGCCAATGACCACGCCAGTCAAGACTCTCGTTCGAGCATGGATCCTCCAATCCATGTTGGTCGCTGTGTGACCGCCCGCAATCTGCTGCTCGCCATCCATTCCTGGACGCGTACCGGGCACACCGAAGATGACCCAGATGACGCTTGCAAGCACCGCTTGCAGTATAACTAGTAGTGTGAATAGGGCGATGATACCTGTTCTGAACTCATGATGGAAGGACAGTGTCACAATCTTGACGGCTTCGCTTTCTTCCGCGAGGCGCGATCTTGAGGCAGACGACGAGCTGAAGTCGCTGGGCCAGAAGAACGACCGGCATGGTGAGCCCGCCACAGCGTGTGCGCCAGGGGAGTCAGAGTGGGAGTGTGATTGTCCGTTATCGTTGCGGGGCAGGAATGGTAGACGAAGGACAGCAGGCGAGTAAACGAAGTGGAAGCTGTTCGCCTCAGAAGCCGTGCTGAAGCGCTTGTTCTCTTCATCATTATTGTTGTCTCTGTCCGTATGGTGGGATTTGTTCCCGCTCGAATGTCGACTGTGTCTTGGCATACGAGTTCGGAGAGAGAGACGATTCAGATTGTCAATCTTATTGGCAAAGGCGGCTTTCGGAGAGGCGATGGTCGCGGTCGGAGCTGCCGAACGAGGGTTATTGTTCCGTAGCCAGATTACCCAAGCCTTGCGCTTGCGACCGAGAGATGGATCTTGGAAATGCTTGATGAAAGATATGCTGTCGAACTCGGCGGCGTCGTAGTTCTCTGGTGCAGTGACGGAGACGTTGCCTATCCGGCGCACCAAGGTGAACGCCAAACGAGGTACACCGAGAAGCTGCTTGGAGTATGCCGTCCGAATCTGTTGGAAGAAGAGCTCATCATCGAATGTGCTTTTGTCTGCAATCTGGATCTCGATCGTCGTACGAGCATTGGGATGTCTCAGTAGGTTGAGATCAAGAAAGAGGACCTCCGGCCGCTCGGGAGACGGGAAGCGATCTTTCGCACCGCGTGAGCTGATGTCGCTTGACACATGCGAAAACGAAACCCTTCGTCTCTCCTTCTCTTTGGCTTTCTTAGACTCTTTTCCTCCAATTCCTTCCTTCACGCCAAAATCCATGCTACTAGAATCGCTAGATATTCGGGTGGGATACGGAGTAGTGACGACAGATTCCCGGAAAGAGCTTTGGGTGTTGTGGTTCTTGATGATGAGATCGGTTGGGCGGATTGTGACTCGACGACTTATACCCTTGCCTGGCAGTGGCAACGGCGAAGACATTGCTCGGTTGAGCAATTGGGCAGGTTCCGCCTCATCGCCTGGTTGCACAGCTGTTTGGTCACGCGCAGAAGCTTCGGAGTTGAGGATTCCGGGATAGCCCGAGTGCAGTGTGTTGCCCGTTGGCAATGCTGTAGCAGTCTCCATCGGAACATCGCTCGATGCCCCCCGACCACCTTCGCTTAGTCCTCCTTGAGATGGTGTGATTGTAGAAGAAAACCCACCGCTCGCTGTTGACTTTTCAGTCTGATCATCCTTCGTAGCGGCTGGAGAAGTTCCATCATGCGAGGCTCTAGGTGTGCTCTCCCCTGTCGTGTTAGCCAGCATTTCTGGTTGCTCTTCGACTATTCGCTCTACCTTGCGGGGTGCATGGCTGTCGAACGTGGGATGGACTTGAAAACCGCCGTGTGGCTTCGCCAGAGTTGTAGGCTTATGCTGCACAATCTGAGGCTTACTGACCCTGACGCTACTTGCACGGCCGATTACAGGACGGATATCCTCCGCGACCGAGTACTCCGAATCTGAGGTATTGTCGCATATGGAGGATCGCCGCGTCAATGTAGTAGGACTCGTTTCATCGAGCGAATCTGGAGGAAGCCCTGCCTCGCTCTCGTCAGCCCGCATCGCAGCTGAAAGGATGGCATCGACTGGGTTCACGGTGATAGTGCTTGTTGTGCTTCGCCGAGATGTACTTCCGTCATCACGTGCGCCAAGGGGAGCATTTTGGTCAAGGTTGTGCCCAACAGTCGCTCCTCTGAAGGAGGACATCGACTTGCGCTTGGGACTCCCGCTATCGGACATCGTAGCGAGTCCGTCGACCGTGGAAGGGTCGACACACAGGTTAGAGGACGCTTCCTGGACAGTTTCCCTCTCTTCTGCAATACTTGAAGGACTTGTTTTCGCCTTGCCTAAGCTGAAACTGGCGTGTTTTGACTTTCGTTTTTGGTAGAGCCCTGTTGGACTCGAGGGTAGAAATGGCATGAGTGCAAGTGCTTGCGACTTTGAGGCGGACAGCTATGACAGGTAGTCGACTAAGCAGGATGATAATTTTGATGGCGTGGCCGATGGTGCCTATGTCAAATATTGTTCCACTGCAAACGCGACAGCTGCTGTCTTCGGCCATCGTCCCCACTGCGTTCATGATGCCGAGTGTCGATCTGTGGTTTGTGGCCCGAAGCAAGACGCATGCGAACAGAGACACATTTTGCAGATGGAAACTAGATGCCTGATCGTAAGCGGCGAGCTAAGGCAGCAACGCTTCATGCTATCATCCACGATACTTGCCGCTGCAGTAAGGGCAAGTATCCAATGCGTCGAAAAGTCGCACTAGCAAGCTTTGACTGTCCTGTGGCCCGAGCTTTGATATGTCCAGAAATTGCCGCTCACATACCGCGCAGTACTTCGAAATGCCTGGTTCTTGTATAGAGAGCAACGACAAGCTGCACCGGGAGAACGGATGCCCAGATTCGCATGCTGCAGCAGTAATCGGAATCCGGGAGCCACAGATATTACACAGGTCTGCGCTCGTGGGAAACAATCCTGCATCCAGCCCGCCCAGTGTCTGTGCACGAGACGCTTGGACATGGTCATCACTATTCTCAGCGACAGTGGGGCCTCTTTGCTGTTCCTTAACCTTTTCTTCCAGCCGGCGGCGACTTTCGGCCTGTTTCGGGTGCAGTGATGCCCATGCAGTGTATGCATGCAGCAGTTTGCGATCAAACGTAGAGTATCGAATATCTGGTGAATCAAGTAACTGGATAACAGTTGCTAACGTAGATAGCAGGACTTCGTTCTCGTCCTTACGGTGGTCAGCAGGCTGTTCGGCAGATGGACCTAAAGAACGAAGAACGATATGACACTTTTCATGGACGGCCGAAGTATATTCGTAAGTGTCCCAAGGATGGAGAGTGATGCACGCTGCTTCGACCTGGTCATGCGGCGATTTTGCGGAGCCCCAGAAGCGCACACGAAACAGGCCGTTCAAATTATTTTGACGATCGAAGCCTGCGCAGACACGGTCTAGTGCTCCATGCCATCCATGCTTTCCCGTAGTGCTATACACCGTTCCGTACTCTTGCAAATTCTTGTGCGTGTGCTCCTCGTTTTGACTGCTCTGTGTGGGGTTCTGTGTACTTAGTGGAGAAGATGGAACGATACGAGCAGTCATACCCTCTGGTGCGGGAGTAACCTCTATCGTGAGCTCAGGGACTTCTATGCCTTGAGTAGTCAGGCAAGTGATTGAGGACTTCACCATGTACTGCAAGCGGTCCGTATAAGAACTATCATACTGGGTCTGCCATGGCCCAAAGGCGATACGCTTCAGGGGTGCCCTTTCCGTGATCATTCGCTGCAACTTTGTCATTCTGGCAGAGGTCTCGGGTTGTGGTGCTAAGGGCGCCAAGCTGGTTGTATACATCGGTGTTATTGACCACCTTCCATATCCTTCGTTCGCCTTTTTGCTGATGTTGAAGCATGTAAAGTTGCTGTCATCATCGACCACGGCCAAAAGATGTTTGCCCCACCGGGTGTCGGGCGATACGAGGAGTGGCGCGGACCATGCGAACGCTCGGATTCGAAGATGCTGTCTTGCTTTGCCGGTCTTGTTGTCCAGGTCATCGTTTGAGTCACAGGAAGGCAAGTGTTGGTTGAGAATACATGTCCTCTGCCAGCCACTCTGTGAGCCGTCAGTTTCCCATATAGACAAGACCAGATTCGAGGTTAGCACCGCAAGGACAGAACGACGGTGCATGCCCAGACCGGGTGGCGACCACGACAGACCAACAACGACCGACTCGGACTGTTCTTCGCCTACAGATAGGTGACAAAGCGTCGTGAGATCTTGTTCGGGCCAGTCGGCCTGGTTGAATTGATCCGTACGGATAGCGATAGTAGACCACTTTGTGTAGCCTTGCGAAGAAGCTTGGGATTTATCGAAGGCTTTGTTAACAATGTAGATGTTCTGGCCACCAGCCACAGCAAGACCATCGTCTGACCAAGTCAGACAATCTTCGCAGGATGGGTATGTCGCAAGAACGAGCCCGTTGGACTGCATCAGGCTGTTGCCTTTCGACATCATGATCTTCCTGCCACCAAACCGCAATGTAACTAGGTCCGTAGTCCGGATGTTTCGGTACACTCTTGTTAGTAGAACTCGAGAGCTTTCACAATTATCGATCTGAGCACTTTCTTACTTACATAATCACGATGAGCGTACCACGCCAGAAACGAAGAGCCTATGGAAGTGATTGTGACTTTGCAGCGTTGGGAAAATTTCCAATCCGACTTACACGCGACGCGTCTCGAACCATCAGAAGACCGCTGCTATGTTCCCTCTTTCCAACGAGGGACTTCCAGGCGCACAATTCGTTCGCATCTACGTGTTCTTGGTCATGGTGAAGCTCATGTTGCCCTCAATCAGTCGGCCATGTGAAGCGCTTGGAAGTGCTTACTCAACTTCTTCCGAGACATGCACGTGACATCTCCTTTATCATCCCCACAGTATAATCACGTAAGGTTGACGATTGCTTTCTGTTCTTACACATGGTCATGCGTGCTGTAGTGTCGAGAGCAGACGGGTTTACAAAGGTCCAGAGGTGGTCTGTAGTATTGTCGAGTTTGGGAGGATGAGTTGGCAAAAAAGAAGCATTATTCAGAGGGCGAACACGCCTAGAACCGTTGGCGTTCCCGGGTTCCGCAACTCTACCAATCATCATGCGTTAACATAGTTCCTGAAGACCACTGTGGTATCCCTCTTACCTAGATTGAGCTTATTTTCCATCGCTTGATGTGGTTGGCTATCCGTACCTAAGTAGGTAACATTGATCGGCGGCCTCCAGCACAATTCAAGCTGAGGCTGATTGCCTGTCTCCGCCCGGTCATGCTAAATGGCCGCTGTTGTACGCTTAGCCTATTATAGTAGCTTATCTTGATCTTAACAACACTGCGGCTTGAATATTGTCCTTTTTGATCGTAATTAGTCCCTGTCCACTGGTAGCGATGGTAGAATAACGATTATAAAGTTTGATATATATTATAATGCGTAGTTATTGGGGTATTGTCGTCGACAAGATAATTAGCATTCTGGTGGGTAAGCGTGCAGCAGGGGCCACTTTGCTTGACCGGCCGGCGCCTGTGCAGCTGAGCAGAACATCGACCAATGTTTTCTGCGCAACAATATGGCTGACGTATTGAGACTGACACCTAGTCCGAGTGAAGCAGCGAGCTATGGCAGTGGCTAACGGTGCTCATCAGAAACCACTTTCCCAAAACTTGTCCCCTGAAAGTGCTTGCTGCCTCGAGCCTGCAAAGTGCTTCTTTACTCGCGCTCTCCACCACTTGTTCCTTGGCTGCCGTTCAAGTCGTAGCAGGTGCATTAGAGAGTGGATGTAGCTGCGGCTTTTGGTCTTTACAGTACACAACTTGAACCTTTCAGCCAATGTTAATATCCTCCATCACATTACTTTCCATGTGATCCCGCTTCCGAGGTCCATGATCCAGTATTAGATTCGACGCGCATGACTTACATAATAGTCTTCTAGCCACATTTCGCCTCATGCTAACTTACCACACGACGATCGGTCCAGATGTCATAAACTGCCACATCCATTCTTGCAACCTCAGATTCTCTATGCTGCCTAGTAGCACAACAAGTTGTACAGACCCAAATGATGCCCCACCACACCCACGTTAAGTCTCAGACTCTAAGACATGACGGACAAGAATGAATCAAATCGACGTCGAAAGTGGGCCCCAAAAGCACGAACAGGCTGCCGCACTTGCAAGTATGAGCTATGCTGGACCTAATCCTGTGTTGTCACTGACTAGCTTCAAGGACACGCCATGTAAAATGCGACGAGGCAAAGCCAGTCTGTCGGAGGTGAGACTCAAGATAGTGTAGGCTGTAGCCTTAGAGCTGACGCGCGGGCAGATGTGTCCTTTCAGGCTTTCGCTGCGATGGCTACCCCCCAGTGTCAAATCAGCGTGATGCCGACTCAAGCTCACCCGACGAAGACTCCCCAGAGTCAGCAGAGTCAGTCCTCCCTGAGAGCCAGAACGCTTTGTCCGTCATCACGACAAGGAGAGAGACGCCGGCCAGTCCGATCGAGAGCCCGTTATCTGTAACGCCAATGATCATCTCTCCTTCAGAGCCTTATATAAGAAACGAGCGGTATTTCGCCAAATACTTTATCGAGCTGACCTCTGCAATTGTGGGTAGGTCGAAGACAGCCCCTCACTTCTGGCAGACTCTCGTGCCACGGGCTGCCTGGTCCTTTCCCAGCGTCCGTCATGCCATGATAGCGGCTGCTATGTCATGCGAAACGCTCTTAAACCGGGAAAACGCACTGGTGCCGCGTCAACAATCCGATTTGCAAGTATTGAACCATGCGTCTAGAGCTGTGCAAGCGCTGCTCGCTGGTAATGTGCCGTTGGATGTGGTCCTGCTCACCTCGGCCACCCTAGGCATCCTCGATCTGTTCAAAGGAGAGTGGGACACGGCATGCACGCATGTCGTATCTGGTGCAAAACTGGCAAAGCAGGCACAAACTGACCGTGACAACGACCCATACATATCATTCTACTGTGAAGCATTCGCAAGTGCTCTACCTGGAGTCTTGTCTAGGGTGCAGAAGGGTGGAAATCAGTGTCCAGCGGAAAAGAATTCCATCGTCAGGCTGAATGAAGCTGTTCAGAGCTTGCGACTCGCCAACACCAGCTTTGATCAAGCATGGCCCAAGATAGAGCGGCACCAAGGTACTGATCGCGATCGGATCGCTAATGTCGTCAGAAACGCCAAACGGGAGACCGAATGGATCCTGCATCGATGGGAAAGTTTGCTTCTAGAAGAGAGGGAAAGGACATCGCCACCAGACGATGATCTACAGATACAGCTGCACAGGGTCGAATCACCGTGGTCTGCAGTAATGGGCTTACTAAACGCCTACTTTGATGAAGGAGGACCATGGAACATTGCCAAATTCGAGGTTGCAATGGAAAGAACTTTGCCATTCTATCTGCTGGCAAAATCCGGCCCAAACATCAAAATGCGAGAAACAGCGGTAGAGCTTATGTATATGGGTACACGATTACGTGGCAAGTCGGTGACTGCACTACAAAGTCTTCCTGGAAGTCGACGGGTTAGCGAGGACAAAAGTGAAGGCGGCTGAGAAGACTGACGTATCGATATTGCATCCGTCAGTCCATACTCCTACCTCAGCTTTCTGGCTCATTGGAGGCTACAGTACGAACTCGGCACGCCTTATTTTGTGGAAGGGCCATGAGCACGAAATCTCGGTACTGCCACCGCTGTCAATTCCTTCCACACCCTAACAGGTACTGACCTATGAATCAGAATTCGAGGGCAATGCCACCTAGTGCCACAAACTCAGGGCAGCGGTTCTTGAAGCAAGCTCTCAGAGAACGCCAGGGAGATATGGCCCAGCAACAACCAATATTGCAATGCAGCCGGCGCAGGGCACTAGCATGAAACCAGCTTCATACCATGCCACTGTGGTTGGACCAAGCATTGTTCATTGATGGCACTGGGACCATCGAATCTGCTCCATACCGACAAAAGTCAGTCTTAGTGCTGCCGACCGCGTCCGTGACGACTTCCAGTAGGCTCCCATCTCAGAGTAGCTTGTTTATGCGACGTCGGAGGCCACGACTTCGTCAACAATCCTCAATTCGTGCCGGCGACCTCGGTCCCATGACCCAAGCTAAGGAACCCGGGTCAAACCCGACGCGAACTTAGAGCTCGGCGATCGATGTCAGCTCCACTGCTGAGGATTGACAAGCTGCTTTGGGTTGGGTTGCCAAGATATACCCAGGATGACATGTGATGGTACCCACACTGCATCGCGTCGGCAACAGATCATTCGGGCCAACAGTCGGACCTACAATTCCACGCGTAGCATTGAGCTGTCGGCGTCTGAAACCTAGTAATGAAAAGTAAGAGAACACACGGCACGTTTGATCCTTCCTTGAACGCGCTAGTCATTGCTATCATGCTAATCAACTAGATCGCTTCCCCGGTGTTACTACTGTTCATGCTTATATTTAAGGTCTATACCTCCTAATCACGACGTCGTAATACAGAGGAATACTGCAGGTGTCAAGAAGCGTGGCCCCGGATTTTCATTCCAGATCACTCTGATCCATATTCCTGATAAAGAGGCTCATCCAACGCACCATATTGACATGACTTGTCACCGAGATCCTCTCGTCGACCGTATGAATATTGCCCATTCCGAAGCTCTCACCATCCCACCCCGCTGTGAACCTGAAAATATGCTTCGACACATTCCAGTAATACCTCGTGTCCGTGTTCCCTGTCATAAGACCTGGCGCCACAACGATGTCCTCGCCGTACAGTGCCCTCGTGGTCCCTGCTAGGACACTATACGGTGACAGTGCCGTCGCATCACTCGGTGTGACTGGGGCAGGTTCCAGTACATTAGGTCCGGCATACAACATGATCGATTTAGGTTCTTCTCTGGCTCCGTCGAACGCGTGAAGAGTGAGATTGTACTTTTGCGCGACGCTCTCTGCCAGCTTCGCGATTTTGTGGTGCACGACTGAGGAGTGCTCGCCTATGTTGATGCGGTGGTTGATGATCGCTGTGGTCCGTTCGGGAAGGGCGTTGACCTTTACGCCGCCGGCAATGACGTCTGCTGCTATGGAGGTTTGCATGAGATACCGTGTGCCGGGGCCGTCTTTGGCGGCTTCGAGAGCGAGGTGGTCTTTTCTGCTCTTGTTTTTGCAGAGGCCGGCGTCTTTCTGACGTTTGCGTAGCAGGTGTTTGAGCTTGGAGGGGAAGTCAGGGCTGTGCTCGGCGCCGCAGGTGAGCAGGCCTAGGTAGGGATTCTGGTCGTTCAGGTGGGTGGGATACTGACGGGCCTCGATGAGCGTGATGAGCTCGCTCATGACTCCGATGCCGGTGTGGTCGGGCGGGATGGATGAATGGCCACCGGGCATCCGGACCGTGATGTGAACGTCTGTGTAGCCTTTCTCGCCGACTCCTGGAAGAGCGGTGCGCATGCCCCATTGCTTTACGAAACCGGCGCCCTCGTCGATGATTGCGGCAATGCCTTGAGAGCCGTATCTTTCGTGGATGAATAACGCGAGGTGGCCGGCTCCATTCCTTCCGCTGATTTCCTCGTCAAAGCCGAAGGATAGTAGGACTGTTCGACGGGGTGTGAAGCCAGCCTTCGTTAGCTCCTCGATGGCTTCGAGGATGCCGATGAGCTGGTTTTTGCAGTCTGAGGAGCCTCGGCCCCAAATGTACTCGCCGTCGTAGAAGCCCGAGAATGGTGGATGGGTCCATGCATCGACTGTAGAGGCTGGAACAGGTACGACATCTTGGTGCGCCATGAGCAATGTGGGCTTGAGGTTTTCATCCTCGCCTTTCCAGGTGAACAATAGGCCGTGCGTATTCACCATCTCGAGAGAAAGTGTCTCGTGTGACTCGGGAAAAGTCTCCTTTAGATATGCAGCGAAGTCGTACATGATATCCCAGCGCTTGTCCTCACCTATCGCACCCAGGTCGTCAAAGCTCTCCGTCGGAATCTGTACGGCGCCCGAGAGACGTTTGATACTCGCGTCTCGGAAAGTATCAGACTCGATGTATTTGTCCATGTCGTCCAAGCCATGCGACTGGTTCTGCGGGCGCAAAGGCAGCACCTGATCACAGTACTTCCCCGCCACAGGTCCCTCTGAGCCAAACGGCCGCCAAGAACCCTGACCAGGCCATACTATCGCGTCTCTCGAAAGCCAAGTTGCCAAGAACAAGGTGAAGAGGACGAATGTTGAAACCTGAACCTTCAGTAGTGCACGTGGGCGCGCCTTAGGGCTACTCAGTTGAGCATTTGAGACGGGAAGCCGCTGGTCTGCATGAGACTTTTCGTTATCCATTACACCCATCGCACACGGTCGAATTGCGTTTTGGAGAGTTTTGTATACCAAAGCGAGCAGAAGTGTCTACTGTTCCGAGTTCTTCGGCTTTCGCAGCTCGAACGAATGAGCTCAGGACCTCTCCAACGTAATGATTCGTGAAAGATCAAGAGATCAAGTAGCACTATTAGAGCAGACTTCCGCACAACGATCCCTTCGTTACGAGGCGGCCCCTGATGATCTCACATGGCGAACTCCGCTGAGCTGCCGAATGCTCGGAGCAGTAGCGGCCGAGATAGAGTCTAAGTATGCATGATGTACCTCCGATTACAGCAGGCGACAACAAGTTAGGCAGGTGCGACGCATGAAGTCTCAAGCCTAGACGTAGTTCGGCGCTAAGCCATGCAACGCAAGAAGCCGTGAAGTTGGCCAGCAATAACGAGGTACTCAGCAAAGATACTCGCAAGAACACCACATGACGCTGCTCGGGCAGGTTTCCAGTTCTTGATCAGAATTAGGGTATATGTACAATCCGCTCAGCTCGCTCGTTTGCTTGCGAATCCAGCTTTTTCCAACTCTTCCAAGAGCAAATCTCCAAAGTGGCTCCACAGTGTTAAAGCATCTTCCCTAAGGGACTACCTACCGCTTTCTCCTTCATTTGATGTCCTGCCATCGAGTGTGCCATGAAGCCACTGGGGTACCCTGCACTGAAACTTCCACCCATCGGCGTGCGCATCCCTCCCGTTTGCGGTGTCTTCATTGCTCCAGCGCTACCAGACGCAGAGCACCAACATTTGTTGTCACCTTCCCGCTCGTACTGAACCACGACATCCATCTTGCGAGCCAGAAAGTATTGCTTTACACGTGCTTGCACATCGCGCAGGTCGGCGTACTGTGAAATCTGAATGTGTATTGTGCCAAGAATTGTGAGGTCGTTGTCAGCATGATCATGGGATGTATCACGGGATACGTCATAGTCATGTGCATGTGTATGACTTGGGAGATGCGAGTGTGAATGATCGTCCGAGCAGTGAGACTTGATGGAGCTGTCGCTTGGGTGATGATGGTGAGCATGGTTGTGCGAATGGTTGTGGTTGTGAGCAATAGAATTCTGTTGCTGGTGGGCATGAGCGGTCGGCTGCAGATGGTCGTGCGAATGGTCGTGGACATGGTCGTGGTCGTGATGATCGTCGTGAGTATCCTTTTTGATATCTTCTAACCAGAATTTCGGCACTGTGTAGCCTACCACACCTCGTATTGAGCTGACACCACCAAGAACATCGCGTAGATTGTACTCGATGTCAGAGTCTAGTGATAGGAGAAGAATCTTAGTCGTACTAGACACCAATGGTAGCGTAGCAACGAAGATCAAAACCGCAATAATACACGACGCGAGTGGGTCGAAGCCGCTCCAGCCAGTAAACTGTACCAGGATCGTTGAGATGACAACTGCGAGCGAGCCGAGTGCATCAGCCATAATGTGCAGGTAGATTCCTTGCATGTTTTCTCCTCCATGGTGGTGGTGTCCGTGTCCTCCTGACGCTTGCGGTTTCGCCGGAGATGCGGAAGCAGCATTTGACGGTCTATGGTGATTGTGCGAGTCGTCAGAATGTGAGTGACCATGTCCAGCGTGACTGTGGTCGTGCCCGTGATGATGCCCATGGTGTCCATGGAAAGCGAAGATGCCGACCATGTTGACGCAAAGTCCAGCTATGCTCACAAACAGCAGTTCTGTCGTCCGCTCCAGAGTGGATCCCTCAAACAGACGCTCGATGGCTTCATAAACGATCTCAACACTAATGAGCATGAGGAAAATGCCATTGCCCAATCCTGCCAGTGTGTCAATCTTGCCATATCCATAGGGAAACTTCGAGCTCGGTGGCCATTTGGCCATCACTGCAGCGCATACGCCTACCAACAACGCCACACAGTCAAAGAACATGTGTATGCTGTCACTGATGAGCCCGAGCGAACCAGTCAGGTAGCCATATGTGGACTGTACACCCATGAATGATAGATTGAGTAGCATGAAGTAGAAAATCCGTCTTGATTCTTGGTCTGCCAATATGCCATGCAGCAGAGAGTAGTTCTCGGTGGCATGAAGAAGCATATCGGTCGGCCTCGACACATGACGATGCTGAGGTGCGGTCATTGTAGGTATATTCTGGGCCTCGAAAGAACGTTGCTTGGGAACCGAGGGCGCATGGGGCTCGGTGGACGGGACCCGACTGAGACAATACGTGTCTCCGTCGTGGTTATGGGGAGGATATTGATCGCTCACTGCGCGGTCATGGTGTTGTATTGTGTGTTCCGTAGGTACCTCAGAGCCACTTGGAATTCGTGGTAGGGATGGGAAAGTTGTGGTAAGTCGCGTCTGTTTTTGGTGACTTTGACTCTGTCGGCGTTCCTGTCCGTGGAATTGATCTGCTGTAGATATTGGCAAGGTGAACGTTTGGCTCATGGTTCGCCGGCAGCGAGACTACTGTCTGAGGCACAAGGGTATTGAAGCTAAGTCCACGATGCTATCGCTCAAGACGCCCGCTTGCGATAGTTGATCTCGCGAAGCCCGTTGGTAGGAGAAAATATTGAATGATAGAGCTCCGTCGGACGCCTGCGCCCTGTAAAAGATCCCGCTGTTGTGAGTCGACGCACAGGCAATAATGAGGACCCTCACAGCAATGGCAGTCGGCACATAGGGGCATACAAGTAGTACTCGCAGCGCAGCCGCTGCAGCTGCTCGAACCCCATTCTTCGGCGAGTACACTATCCCAGAACCGTTCACATGGCAAAGTGAAGCCCCTTGAGCTATGCTACTTTGGGCTTAGTTGATATCGGCTTTGCGACGTCATTCGGTGGACAGATCCCTGGAACTCTCTAGCCTTGGTCACATACCAGATCCTCCAGTCGCTCAACTCGACTAGCCTCGACCCTCAGCCACTTCACTCCTAAGCACCACTGTCGGCATGGCTACAGGTCATATGCTCTGTAAGACAAGTGTTCTACGATGACGGTAGTGACTACGCTGCTACTTGTGGCATGTGCCCTCGCGACCGCGGCTTTACTAGCAGTTGTCTCTTTTGGCCTGCCCTCAAGCTCTCCAGCGCAGAAAGGCTCTGTACAGATCGTGGTGCTTGGCGACATCGGCAGAAGTCCTCGAATGCAGTACCATGCCTTAAGTATCGCTCAACACGGTGGCCGGGTCCAGCTCGTTGGCTTCATGGGTGAGTGCACCGTTCACAGCTGGAAATATGTTCATTGGCAAGAAACTAATTCTTGTGCTATCCGCCAGAAAGTGAACCAATCCCAGAACTCAGGAACCACGCGTCCGTCCAAATTGTGGCATTATCAAGGTCACCTAGGATACTCAATACTGGCAATAAACTCGCGTTTATTCTCGTCGCGCCATTAAAAGTTCTCTTTCAAACATGGACGCTTTGTCGTGCACTAGCATACAGTACACCGGCATGTGAATGGATGTTGGTGCAAAACCCTCCATCCGTTCCCACACTGGCTCTTGCTTTATTGGTCTGTCGCTTCCGGAAGGTCAAGCTCGTGATCGACTGGCACAACTTTGGCTATTCCATCTTAGCTCTGAAACTAGGCCACTCTCACCCTCTCGTGCAATTAGCGAAGGTTTACGAGCAACGTATGGGCAGATTTGTGCATTATCATTTTGCCGTCACCAATGCTATGTGCGCTGTCCTCGAGTCACAGTTCGGTATTCAAGGTGCCATCCTGCCGTTGCACGATAGACCATCACCCTTGTTTGTCCCTCTGTCTGATGCCGAACAAATAGCCTTCTTCACGCGGCACGAGCTGACGGCGGCAGAGGTCGCCAATATCATTGCCAGCAAGACACGAGTCGTGGTCTCTTCGACGTCTTGGACCGCAGATGAGGACTTTTCTGTGCTGCTTGATGCGCTCTGTAACTATTCAGAGAGAGCGACTTCCGACTCACCACATTTGCCAGAGTTGCTGGTGATCATCACTGGGAAAGGACCGTCGAAGCTGCATTATCTAGAAAAAATCAGGGAGCGCGAGTCCAAGCAGGAGCTTGAGATGGTCACTATCAAGACTGCATGGCTGTCCTTCGAAGATTACGCCTCGCTGCTGGGTGCAGCTGACCTTGGAGTTTCACTTCACACGAGCAGCAGCGGTGTCGACCTCCCTATGAAGGTCGTGGACATGTTCGGGGCTGGTCTGCCAGTGCTAGGCTACAATAAGTACCAATCTTGGCCAGAACTTGTTCGCGAAGGTATCAATGGTAAGGGGTTCTCTAATGCCAAGCAAATGTCAGACATCATGATGGAGCTCTTCAACCCAACTAGCCAGACCCTGAACATGCTTAAGGAAGGGGCTATCCAAGAGAGCAGGCGTCGATGGGACTCGGAATGGGACCCAGTTGCTGGTAGACTGTTCGGCTTGACGACCTGACTGGCTATGAACTTGCTTGAATCGGAGAAGCATGCGGACCGTCAAGCTGATAACCAGCCAGGCTCAAAGCCGGGGCCACCCACATCACGGACAGAACCGAATACTCCCCAACCTGGGCGTATCGATAGCCGTAGGCAAGATGTGTTGCAAGCAAGGTCCAATAAATGATCTTCTCCTCGAAGGTCTGAGGTCCTCGAGTACGCGCCCACTGCCAGTTCAAAAGACCTAAGATGTTGATCACGTCAGCGCCGGTGGCCCGTGTTACATTCGATGTGAGAGGACGAATAGAACACGGTTCAATCAAGGCTCGACGTACCCGCAATTGCCAAGCTCACGTTCACATAGTTGTAACAATTCTGAGCCGACCGCTGGCCAACCTTGTCATCCTTTTTCGTGACAGGAATCTTGTTGAGCAAAGGATGAATCAGCTTTAGACCGCCAGCCTTATAGAATCAGTCAATAGTGCCCGATTGCGACGTCCCAAGAGAACTTACAATGTGGCCAGGAATGGCTATTGCGTACAAGATCGCAGCAGTTTTCCACATCGTGGATGAGACCGGCATGTTCGAGTTCGACTAGTCCTTGATTCGTTATACGATTGTTGTCCACGTGAAGGAAAAACAGAATACAATAGGTCGCCAAAGTGCGAAGTGCTTATGCTTTGCTTTCGGTATATCTATGCTGACCCAGCTCTTTACTACATTTATGCATAGCGACTTGCCGAGGCACGCGAATGTCCTTGCCACAACAGCAGGAGCGTATTCATGTCGACTTGAAGCGACGGTAACCTCAAGTGGCCGCCAGGTCCTCTGAAGCATTAATTGATATTCACGCTCGTCTTTGGTGCTTCATCGAAGCCATCTTAATGCCAGCAAAGTGGAGAGAGGTTGAATCGTGGCTGAACGCGCCACATAGGGAGAGTTTTCCGTCACTTGCTTGCCGCACTAGTTCTAAGCGGACGAACTTAAGTGATTTAGTTACCAGGGTCGATCCCACGGTCACCGGACATCACCCTGTGTACAAACAGTAGAAAGCCAGCCATTGGGTGAAGGCACAAGCAATCTGGACTCCTCATACCATGTCGACCAGGATAGGTACAGTAGAAATTCTGCTTCCAAGCTGCTAGTCTGTGTTGCGGCGACACGCAAACAATGACGTAGGACCGCTCTACTCGTAGCTCCTCTCACAAGTGCAACGACTGTTGCTTCCAGAGCAGTTGAAAACGCTGAAGAAACAAGTGAGAACATCGTCACTCCGAAATTTGTCTACTGAAGCCACCTCCAGAACTATATTGTCCATGCAGCACCAGCAGTGATAACATAGACCAACCTAACAAGTCCTAGAGCATCTTTGAGCTTATCGATTAGTGGAATCCACGCTGGGCTCAGGCTCAAGCCTAGTCACGATGGAATACATCAAATACATCAGAGCTAAAGCACCTTTTGGCACTGCGACTAAATCTGAGAAGCCAGTCTTGTCGGAGGAGGATGAGCAATTCCTCACTCAAATCACTAGTCGGGACAGCCCGTCTCCACTACCCCCAATCGAACATGGCGGCGACGCTCAGCTCGCCCTTCTGGATGGCGCGCAAGATATTGAGTTGCCGCCTGAAACACCAAGTGAGCTAACTGAGGAGCCAGCACTTGAATTTCCGCCTAAGGAACAAGCAGGAAAGAAGACGACGTGGAGCTGGTTACGAAGGGACAGCAGAGACGCCAAAAACAACAACCGCGAGACGACTGCCGAAGGACTGCACGATATCGCAGAAGGCATCAAATCGCAAGCAGAATCTGACGACAGCCCGGAAGATGTTGAAGCCAAGAAAGAGGAAGAGGACATGATGAATGTGCTCGACAACCTGAATCTCGCCGCCGTGGACAATCGAGTATTCTCTATCAGCGCAGAGACGCAAGAGTTGCTGCAGCGTTTCAACCAAGTCCTGAAGGACCTCATGAATGGTGTACCCACAGCATATCATGATCTCGAGAGCCTTCTCACCAACGGCGACAGGCAGCTGCAGAAGACGTACAACGGCATGCCATCATGGCTTCAAAAACTTGTCGAGAGGCTGCCCGAAACCATGACCAAAGGCTTCGCGCCCGAGATCATGGCAGCCGCTGCAGAGAGAGCATCAAGTTACGGCGTCAACCTCGAAAAGTCTGGCAAGGCAGCAGGCACTGCTGCCAAGTTCTTGAAGACACCTTCGCTGAAAGATCTGGTAGGAAAGCCAGGCGCTGTGACGGGGATGCTGAGGTCGATCATGAACTATCTGAGGACTCGGTTTCCCGCGTTTGCAGGCATCAATGTTCTATGGTCATTAGCTCTTTTCCTACTCCTAATGGTGTTCTGGTACTGTTACAAGCGCGGCCGGGAAACGCGACTTGAACAAGAACGTTCCCTGACAGAGCATGAAGTTCAAGAGTTGGAAAAGGAGTGGAAGGACAATCAGCCGGAAGAAAGCAGTTCGGAGCCCCGGATAACGCCTACGACCACGACAGCACCACCTGGGGCGACCATGGAGCAAGTCAGAGCAGGAATCATCGAGGCAGACGTTCAAAAGATTGCAGCAGCTTCGCAGGCGAGGGAACCCACAGCAGCTGCTGCGGTGCCTTGAAATGTAGTGCTTGCAGCTCCATATCTACCCAGGCCTCCACTTTTAGATTTCTTTTGAATGAGGCTGGTGGTTCCTAAGCGATGCTCTTCGTCTCTGTTACATAAATTTCGACCTCGATCTCTTGCTCTCAGGCATAAGCCGGCAATCACAACAATACATCAACTAGTACTTCGTCATCAGTTCTTAGTTGCTTTTCATGCTCGCGTGCCGATGTGATGATTGAGGGGCATTTTCTCGGAACCGTTGTATGTTTCCACGAACCTTAACGTGTTCACTTCGGGTACATAGGTTTGATTCGTCCTTATTGGCTGTGGGGTATGAGTCAGTTCGGAGCAAAATACTTTTCGAAACATCTGTCATTTGAGAAATTCAAAATATGACGGACTATCGCGGGGTCTTCGTACCTTTTGTAGATCATATGGATGACTCGCTGTCCAAGGCTGCCGAGAAGGACGAGATAGTCGCAGATGAGCTCTGAGTTGGACGTTTTCGACACCCCTCGGCTTTGTGCAACAGTCCTGTCTACTCAATAGCAGCTTTTGAGGCACGAGGACGGTTGCTTCATACCGTAATACTAGCGTGCAAGCCATGCAGTAGGTGCATAAGCGTGTACGGAGTGTTAGCATGACGACTGCGTTGCGGTCCAACCTTGAGTATGATTCGCCGTGGGGCACTGGTCGAGACCCACTAAAATTTGTCGAAGCCGTTCCCTTTGCGGTTTTGCGGTGAGCGCCTTGGCTGCGCTACAGAAAAGTTCCAGGTGTCTGTCTGATCGCTCGTCTGCTTGACTTTGTTCTCTTGTTCTTTGCCTAAAGCACCACACCACAGCCAAACATATTGTTCCTTCAGATTAAAGGGTATTCATACATACATACCGGATATCGTCGAGGAATTACTGAGCCAAATGGCCGCCGCTGGGCTCTAAAGGATTCGGGAGGGGACCGTCTTCCAGAGCGGCCCTTCCTGTAGTCTTCCTTCAGCCAGCAGTATTTCAACTCGACTTTGACGATATCTTCCTCTTTCGACCGTTCGAAAGCTACTGAGAGCTTTGCATTCGACCGTCGAAATTGAACTTAAACAGAACCACCAAGGCATTCACTGTCGCTCCCCGACTGGAGTGCCTCTAGACACGCGAACCCAATCTCTCCGCTGACTGTGTTGATAGCTCGACCAGTCTAGCTCCGATCTATTCCTGACATCACTACCAAAGACCTACGTACTACTTACATATATCAAACTCGTCATGTCTCGACGAATCAACTCGAACGCTCGCGGGAGGCAGGCACAGATGCCTCCAAGTCGTGGACCACAAATTAAACTAACACTCGGCGGGAAAACTGGGAAGAAGAACGGTGCTCAGAAGACGACCACTGTCAGAAACAGCAAGAAGAAGAGCAGACTTTCTAGCTTCAGCGAGGCAGAATCAACCACAAGCGGTGATAAGTCCGATGGAGAGAGTGACATGGATGAGGCGTCGGAGGAAGCAGACGATGAATCCGAAGATCCAGAAGCAGATGCCCTGTCCCACTTGGCGAAGCTGCCTTGTGGGGCAGGGCCTACTCCTTCGAACCAGGAATCAGCGGGATTTCCTGAACTTGGTGAGTGGGCTGGATTCCCGGACCTGCCAGATACCAAGGACCCATATGACATCGAGCAAGATCTCGAGAAGACTATCTTTGACTCAGATGATGACTTGGTGTATGAACGCGTGAATGAGGTTTCTGAATCAGAAAATGAGAACGATGCAGATCTCGAGCGAGCTGAAGAGGCGCTCTTGACTGCTGAATTTGATGAAGAAAGGACCTCTCACTTCGCCAACCAGATTGATGGTATGTCAGCCTATGGTTTTGGCGATGACAGTGAGGACGAGGAGGAGGGGAGCATTTTCTTCCCCTTCTCAAGCAGTGACGAAGCAAACGAGGCTCATGAGCGTCGTGTCCACTTTCAAGAACAAATGAGCTTCATCGAACAGCAAGAGGTAGGCATGCCACATGCATTCACAGTGCTTGGTCACTCGCCGACAATGACACGTTCTTTGCTTCCGTCTGCCATGCTTCCGTCTGGACTTACACTTTCGAACGAGAATAGTGATGAAGAAGAGGAGCAGCATCACGGCGAGCCTGCTGAGGACGACTACGATTGTACGTGGCATCAAAATATTGTGTTGATGCAATGCTAACCTCGAAATAGCCGATGCGACTGTAGAGCTCGAAGAACCTGCTCAGGTTTGGCAACTACCCTCGGCGCGTCGAACAAGCAAGGCAGAAAGCCCGCCTCCTGCCCCTGTCGCAAAAGGAACGCCAGGTCAAAGGGGTCCAGTCAGGGGTACATTCGAGGATGATGGAGCAAAGGCTACTGCTATCTTAGATCCGAGTGGAAAGAAGCTTCTATTCTCGGATGCGCATCTCATCGGAGGCGTCTTCGCTCGAAAATATGGCCCTTCGCTTCCGGCAAGCCGTAGCAACAGTTTTGCATCGGCTGTTCTAAACGAGACCGACTCATCTCAAATATCTGGCAGCCCTCGGCCACAGACAGCTCAACCTACATCGACCGTCGACTTGATGTTGGCTGGTCTAACATCAGGCGAGCACGCACCTACAGATGGGCAAGCTACCGGACCACCAGAGGCCTTTATGCCTACTGACACAAGCTTTCTGAACAACTTCATCACCACCGACCTCTTTGGAGGCGAGGATGATATCAATCCTGATGGCGACCTGCGTCTCGAGGACATTATTGCTTTCGGCGCAAATGCTGATGATAATGAAAGCGTCTGCGACTCGCCAATGGCAACGTCCTTGCTGCCCCATAGCATGTCAGCACCAAGTACACCACTCGCGCATTTGAACCACTTGAATGTCGCCGCATTCAAGCGCAAAGCAGAACCACATCACTTTGATGCTCCTCCTCTTCCTAGTCCAATGCGGAACAACTTCCTTACGCCTCACAAAAGAAAGCGAAGATCAACTCGGAATGATTCACCATACAACAACGCCCACTACCAGGGTGTAACACCTGTCCAAAGAATAACCTGTGACGAGCTCCCGAGCTCTCCTGCACCTTCCTTTTCACACATGCACAAACGTCGTAAGACGATGTTTTGATGCAGTCACGAATTATGACATTCACGGCCTGGATGGAAATTTAGCTACGGAGGCATTTGGTGTCACGATATCGATACAACGTTAATGGAGCTATGTCCCATCCATCGACATCACCGCAAACATCAAATATTGCCACTATGATACCCTAACGCAGAAATGCATTCTTATTCGACTTTCGTTTCATTCATACAGTTCGGTTGAAGAAGTACTGTTGAGCAGGGCGTCGGAGCGGAGTGTAATCACCGCAGGGTGTGACTGTTACGTCCAGTCAAATCGAGTTTCGGGAGGTCAACTGCTTTCTGCCCATTGGATGGAGTCAGTCATTGTGTTATCGTCGTTCGGTTCGGAAAGTGTACTATTCTATGCGATTCTGTCTTCAGTGTATCTGCATTCTCAAAAGCATGAATATCCAAGAGCTAGATTACGGATAGAACGGTCTAGACTGTTGTCCGCTCTTGTTATCAGACAGAAAATTCCAAAAACATTCAATCGAATTACCTACCCATTGCTCGTGCCTCGTGAGAGACGAACTCGCTCACGCCAGTCGCAGGTTCGTGACTAACGATCTGAGACAGAAATTACCGTAGGCCTGCTTGCATTGCTCCACTGGCACTCGTACGGTAGATGTAAATCCCGTCTCAGACGTTTACTCCTAACGTTAGCTGGCTCCGCCTGGTCATGCATGGTCAATACTGTAAATTCCAATGTTTGCCATTGCTCGCCTTGAGCCTATTGCATAATTACCAACTTCAGTCACGTAACTTAGCTGGTAGCCGCGAGGTCACCGAACTGAGACTGCGTGACCGCTATCGCAGAACCTGACCCGAGACTACGGAACCACGAGAGAGACTGCTGCTGCTGCTGCTGCTGTGTACTGTTGGTCGTCGTTTGGACCGAATCCGATCAACGCAAAAGAGCATTGATACCTAAGATTGATTGGTTGAGTCGTTCCATGTATCTCTCGGCTGTGGGACTTTTGCGTCGCTCGCAACCCAAGGCTCTTCCCGGACCTGATGGCATCCGGACGTGGCATCCTGCTATGGAAATATAAGGTAGTGAGATGCGGAGACAACAGCTGTTTGATTTGCTGATTTGCTGATGAGGTGTATGCATTCATGAATGATGGAGATGACAAATAACTATTGTATGCTATGTGCTCGAACAGTCGGACTATATAAAAACGCCAGATCCCTCCTTGGTGACTGTGTTGCTCAAGTCCAGTCCACCTTAGCTTCCCGCTTGACTATTCTATGAGCGTGTCCCATCCACGTAGTACCCACAACACCTGCTCTAGATGCAAGGTCTCCAACTTATATAAGCAACACCAGCAGAAGATGAAAACGTAGTTCAGGCGAACATCCTGAAGCTCTCGACAGCAATACATGGTGTCTCGACCGCACTGTCACTCCTACAACCCTCTTGCTTCCGCCTAACGTAGAAATTCCTGCACTCGTGCACGACTTGAGCCCATTCTGACAATGCTCTCCCACTGTAGCGAGCAGTGTTGAGCTCTTCGGGTCGAGGTTTGAGAGGTTTGATCTCTTTGATCGTTAGTGTTTCCTGTGAGCTCATGCCCTCGAGTTTGTTGAGATCATCTAGCAGTTTTTGGGACGTATGTGGCAGACTGGGCAGTGGTAACCTTCGGCCTTTGCTCGGGAGCTGTGGTCGACTGTTGCTGTATTCGAGTGAGAACCTGAAGTTGAGCGGCTGGGGAGGTGGTGATGATGGACGAGAGATGGCTTGCTGCTCCTTGTTCGACCCCGAATGCCGGCTATTGGCGCCTTCGTTGGCCGGGTCAGGGCTACCTGGCGGTGTTACCTCCCCTGGACGGCTGTTGGTCGGACCGCTGAAAAGACCAATGGTCTTGAGGATGCTCCACCGTTTTTTGGTGGTGGTCTGCTGAGTATCTGCTTCAGGTACCTTGCTAAGCATCGAGGAGTGACTGGTGTATGGCGAGGACTGGTTTGCGCCCGGGGGCATGAGCTTGTCGAAAGAAGTGAACGAGGCCCCTCGATTGTGGGCGTCGGTGCGGATGATCAAGAGCGCCCGTCCGGGGGCGGGTGAGCAAGGGTTGGTCGATGGCGGAGCTGTGTCTCTCATCTCGGCATCCGCCGCCAGGTACTGGTGATGTGCCCAGCTCCTGTTGAGGAGCTGCGATAATCTTTGGTAGATTTCCATGTCAACTTCCGAGGCGTTGCCGTCGCTGCGCGCAATGCGCCAACACAATAGCCGATAGAAGTAATGTCGTACCATCGGTGACCAATGGTTAAAGTATTGAGCAAAGAACCGTGGCTCAAGCAACCAATCCAAAACCAGCTGCTTCTTCTTTTCCTCGTTAGTAATAAGTAATGACCATGTACTGTACAAAAAAGCAATGACACGAATCTGCGTCATCGTTGCTTGCGACTGCATTAGTTGTCGATAGACCTTTAACCAAAATCCCCAATCCTCGTCCTCCACGTGCACTTGCTGATATTTTGTTACAAGAGGAACAAGCTCCTCTAAGAAATCGCACAGAACGAAACAAGCATCGTTGTTATACATCGAGACCTTGCGCACAGCTGCCTTTAATATGTACTGAAATGAGCCCACCAGCACCTCTGCAAGCGCAGCATTTCCTGGTCGCCTTTCCCCAATAACGTCGCGTAGCAGCATGACAAGGCGATTCTCACCAATTGACCTGGTCGCGTTGGGGATGACCATGGGCAGCGGAGCCATGGCATCAGGGTTATCGCCTGACGCTGGACTATAGTGTTCTGCAGCAAAATTCCCTGCCTGACGGTAGAGGGCCGACTCAAGGTTCATCAGAACTTGTGCATGTACCACCACGAGACCGGGCACGCCCATTCTTTCTTCTGGCAATAAGTGTCGGGGCAGATGGTCGGCAACGAGCAAGTGATAGTGCTTGACAAAGACAAAGAACAAATCACTATCCCGGCCTATCCATCGGTTGATCCATGGACCGTGCCACCGTATATGTGCTGTGTTGGGTGGTGTCTGCGCCTTATTTTGCAGTTGCCTAGATAGTGCTGTATACGAGCTGAAGCATAGCGAACGCAATGCTGGTGGGAAACTTGATGCAAGCGCTCTAGAGATGATGCCTGCCTTCCGACCACTCGCAGGGCCATATTCTGCGAAGATCCTGCGCAACGTCCCTGGCGGGATATGCCATAGTCTAGCGAGCATGTCCGCCACGCCAGGGCAGAAGAAAAATGCATAGGCACAAGTCTTTCCTCCGAATATGACCAGACTGGCAGGGGCAGCCCGCATCGATAGTTTGTCAACTACAAACGTCATTTGCTGAATGATGTTCTGCACGAACATATTGCGAATGTTCTGGTGGATGGTGCGAACCAGGAAATCTGGCTCATCGCTGTCGATAGAGCTCTGCGAGTCTGTCTTCATGGTACACTGTTGTAAGTCAGACGGCTCCGTAGGACTTGAATTATAAGGCGGAGTCTTCCACTCTGGCCTGACCATGATCTCACAGATAGCTTCGAGAAAAGCTGGCCGGTCAGTTCCAGAAATAGATTGTTGCCCAGAGCCATGCAAGAGTTCCATGAGGCCTGTCCACCACTTGTTGAGTATGACGATTCTTCGATCTAGATCCTCAGCTCGCAACGAATGTACTGCGGCGCGATCGAGAGTTTTGGACAAGAGTGGGAGAAGAATAGTCCTCACAACTTTCGCTTTCTGTAGGCTCGTCTTGGACTGGAAAGAAGCATATTCGCCGTCAATAGACCTAAACGGGATCCAGTGAGGGTCTCTCTGCCTGCCGTTCTCCGAGCTACGGTCCGAGACACGGTCCGGGGAGACGGAGGGCAATGGAGGTAGCTTGGTAGATGGTACACTGAGGTACATTCTGTCTATCGAAGCCCTGCTCCTAAGAGAGCTGAAAGATGAACGTCGGGACAGTCTCTTTGAACTGGCTTCGCTCTCGAGCTCCATACTGTTCTCACTCGTAGTATGTGAAGGTGGCGCGGGAGACGAGCTGTTCTTTCGCGAAACTCCGCTGTCTCTGGTCAAGGACGGAGGGGTCTCGTCTGAGTTCTGCGACGAGCGTGGCGAGACACGAGTCGCGACTGGTTGTGGCATAGCGATGCTGTTCATATCTGTCTTTGCTTGCACGTTAGACGAGCTGCTTCGTGTGTCAGCCGCACCTGACTCTTCATTCCGAGAGGGTGAGGACTGCCGGCTCGTTGGTAGCCAAGCCTTTCGAGAGAACATCTTTAGGGCGCCTGCACCTCTTCCCTGTGCCTTGCTCGAAGCTGCGCCAGGCTTATCAAGCGGCCTCCTAGCTCTTTCTCTTTCCGATTCCTCAATCTCATTGACGGAGACAAAGCGGGCAACCGACATTCGCTTCTTCGTTTTCGAGCTGGCGCGACGAAAGAGTTCAATGTTGGCATTCTGGACGGAGCTGCTGACCTTAGCCGGTTTCTGGGCTAACGTGTTGAGCACATTGTCGGAGAAAGTCCTCTTGATGCCTTGAGTGCTTTCGACCATGCCAGGTAAGGAGGTATAACTCGCAGAGTGGCTGACGCGGTAGCTGTCCTTGGTCTGGAGGGTATGAATTGGTATAGATGGAAGGGGATCGGCCTCGACAGATCCCCTAGACATAACTAGGTCTACGTGGCGACAGAGACGGGCTGCCCGTGTAGGCGCTTCTGCATCGCTCTAGACGTGTAGGCAATGATTATTGAGTTGGTACTCGTGCCATCAAAAGAGTGAGTGACGTTGACCGACAGGTAGCAAGATCATTGGCCTGTAGTAAAGAGTGACGGAGTGAGACGCGGGATACGGAACGAGTGGCTTCGTGGCCTCGTCACTTGAAGACTTCTGATTAGGGACAAAGGTAATAGCGAGAGGCCGATGTTCCTGGTGGTCCGGATACAGTATCAACATCAATATCAATATCGGCGCTGTTGACAATAATTACGCTGGAAAGTATACAAGTAAGAAAGTCTGTCGAATGTAGTTCGACGATTACCATGTGCACAAATTGGCAAACGCCAGCGCCTGCGGAAGTTGAAGGGTCGACATTCGGTGCTCAAAATCGCATGATGGCCTCTAGTTCGAGAGGCGAAAGCACTAAGATAGCGAACCTTGCTCGCCTTGGAACAAACGAACCAGACCAGCCGAGCGAGCAGGGGTTGAAGCTATCTCCGGACATGGTGGTACCTTTTTGCTGGCGTGCATGCGAAGCGCCTCTTTTCTATCCCACCCGATCCACTACTGCTGCACCCTATGTGATTGTCTTTGCTGCTCTCGAGGCGTATGCCTGCCTCGTTCGAACGGCTAGCACTTCCACTGCTCAGGCACGGCAAAGATGAACCCAGCACGCTTATGCACGTAATGGTCGGCTTTGGCTATGTCCGCTATCCGTTCTCGCCCTTCCAGCTGTCGCTTCGTGCCGGTAGTGAGCGTCGCCGGCGCATGCTGGGCATGAAAGACCCTACGTTAGGAATTGGGAGTGGTCGCTCGTTACACATTATCCGCAATACTCAAAGCATGTGGAACTATTGCCACATGGATGAGCGGTCTGCAGCATGACCATGGGCTCGTGTCACCCCAAAAGTATGCTTTCCACCTAAACGATAAAATGCATGCCTATCACGAGAACCGGGCGAGAGCCAAGTGAGCCTGGACACTCTTTGCCACGTGTAATGATACAGCGGTTGTACTTGTCCTCGTTCAGTCGTGTACGACACACGGCTTCGTGAGCCATGTGAAGGTAAGGGACAACGAGACGCGAGGAGGAGTGTGGCATGAATGCTGATCAGGGGAGATAATGGATGATACAACGGTAGAGTGTCAACGGCTGCACAGAGGACGTCCAGCCGCTGACTAAAACATGTCATTGGATATCAAAGACCTTTTCCGAAGCCAACATTTTGCGACGTCGTGCGTGCCGTAACCGTCTTCCCTTCTCACGCCGGCCTCCCTAATATGAGACCACGTCGAGATGCTCTCTGTCAGCGAAAACAATAGCCTTGTCAAGCAAGCCCTCCACCCACACATGTCTCGGTCTATGATGTAGCGGTATTGACCATGGGTTGTCGGGGCCTCCGTAGGATGGAGGAATTGGCATGGTCAATACAAGTTGATTCTGCCCTTATCGTCTGTGGCTTTAATTTACATCTCCCAACTGCCCCTAATGGTGGTTCTCGCCAGTTGACAGCTTGCCATCGATGTGCTTCAAGTCCTCAAAGTAGTCCTCCTCTGGTTCTTGTGTCTCCGACGCAGATGCTTGTCCTTCAATCTCGACCACCTGATCCTCATATGCCTTCATGTCGTTTGCCAGATTGGTTTCCTCGGGAGATTTTGGGGCAGCAGGAGGAGTGAACTTTTGGACGTGGCCTTCGGCATCAGATGCTTTCTGCGGTGGTACTTTGTATTCTCGCAAGCTCTTCAGATACATGTCCTGAATCAAATCAGCTGCAGGAGCATTAGTCAGGCACACATGTCTCAGAGCGAGTCGGCTGGCATACGTTTTCGTGCAGCTGCATAGACAGCAAAGCTCCTCTGAGGAGCGTAGATGCTCCTTGAGCTCAGTCGAGCGGCAAGAGAGCTCTACCGCCAAGTCAGCTTTCTCGGTTACAATGTGGTCGTTGAACACTCACAGTCACTCTCAGCGATCGAGACATATTGGTTCTGTGGGTAAGTCTTGTGCCTGAGACCTGAACTTCGAAGCTTGAGGTGAAGGAATTCACGAAGCTCACTGGTGTCACGTGTAGCTTAGCGCATCTGAAATCAGGTGACATGACTAGTGTCAGCCTGCGCAAGTTCTTTGTTTGGAATGGTCTACTGGCCTCTTACATTCTTTAACCCATCCTCCCTCCACTCTCTTCCTCACAACCCACAATTCTGCGACGGTCGACGATACTCTTTGCGCCTGCCCAAATTGCCAGCAGGGCGACATCGATCGTTCACTCGGAAGATTTGACGACGACTTTCGTGGTTACAGCGCACAAATCGCTTGCTTACGACACCTTTACTGGTTGATCAGTCTGAATCAAACACTTTCTACCATCGCTCCCTCGCGTCACTCGTCCCTCGCTACCTCTTTGATTTTCTTGTCACGATCGTCCTCGATCACTTAGATAGTGCAAAATAAAGAAAAGAACACCTACGATTTGATCACCTTCGCGGTCATCTAAGGTACCGTCTTCTACTGCTATATGCCATAAAGTGTTTTCCTCTCATCAATACTAACTCGGCCTTGGTGCAGTGGGCACCTGTCTTGCGCTCCGCTTGAGAGCGCTGCGGCGAACTTCCTCCAAGGGCGTGAGCCTCCTCAGCGGTAGCCGCCAAACTGGGTTACTCACCTCTTTTCGTCAAAACCTTCGCAAAGAAACATAAACTCAAGAAAACATACCGCGGCATCAAGCAGCGTGACTCGAGACGCTTGCAGGGAAAGCTCGGCGGCAAAATCTCCAAACCACACGTCCTACAGGACACAGAATCACAAACCGTTGCCTCGACTGTAGCAATGCCTCCAGGTACTGGTGCTGAGAACCTGCCTCCAAGCGCGTACCCGGCTTGGCGAGAGAACCTAAACATCCACCTCATCTGTCCTGATTGCAAGCAAAATCCGCCTGATCTTGTTGAAGATTCTGCCGACACTATCTGTGGTAATTGTGGTCGTGTCCTAGCCGAAAGGATTGTCAGTTACGAGTCCGAATGGCGAACCTTCAACACTGACGAGAAAGGTGGCGACGACCCAAACCGTGTTGGTGAAGTCGAGAATGACCTACTCTACGGTAACTCGGGCACCACAATCGGTGGTGGTGGTGCGAACCTCTCCAAGGAGACCCGCAAGCTCAAGAAGGCTCAGGCCATGCAGAACGAAGACAAAAACAACCGCGCCTTGCAGAGCGCATATGCTATCGTCGACGGCTGGGCTGATGCAGATCACCTCCCTCTTACTGTGAAGCAACAGGCCAAGAGTTACTACAAACAGGTATATGATGCCAACGCTTTTCGTGGCAAGAACACCACCGCCGTTCTGGCAGGCTGTCTCTTCATAGCTTGTCGAAATGGTAGAGTTCCTCGGTCCTTTGCCGAGCTTGTGAACATCACCAAAGTGACGAAGAAAGAAATCGGCCGAACCTTCAAACAACTGGAGAGGTTCTTGAATCAAAAGTCGGACGAGCACATCAAGCAATTGGAGGCTGACGGTGGTATCGTCAACCGTGACGCTGTTGGTTACCACGGCCAGACCTCTACTAACCCTATCGAATTAATGCCTCGCTACTGCGCCATGCTTGGATTGTCGTTTCGAGTCCAAGTCATCGCTGTTGAACTTGCGAAGGAGGTCACAGATATCCCAGCCCTGGCGGGGCGCAGTCCGCTCTCTGCTGCTTCCGCTTGTCTTTACTTCGCTGCGCACCTCATGGGGAAGGCCGTCAAGCTCGACAAAGTCTGCCAAGTCTGCAACACAAGCGAGGCGACGACCAAGGGTGCCTACAAAACTCTATATCAAATGAGGGACAAACTTGTCAAGCCGGACTGGCTGGGTGAACAGCCCACGACTGTCAAGGACAAAGGCAAACCTGCTGTTGGCAAGATGAGCAATCTTCCGGCCTCTTAGTCGAAGGGCGTGGTGATTGCGTATTGCACGGGCTAGTTGCCGGAGAACAGCACTCTTAAGATAGTGCGCGCGACACAGTATGGTCTAGGCTAATGGTCAAACCTTACTGTAACATGTTGAATTCCTCGGAGCAGGGGCATGGAGCTGGAAACGTGCCTGAGAACTCCGGGCGAGCTGAGTGTGTAACGAGGTCTCCTCACACGCTAGGTAGTTCTCTCAACCTGCTCTCAGAATCGCCGGCAACGGTAGTGACTGGCAGGTCTTCTCCGTGGTACTAGCTGGCACCACTCGAACCTGCGACCAGCGGCACTTTCGAGGGCCGCGCGGCTTACATAGACCATCTGCTCTTTGAATACTAGACTGAAATTGTACCTTGCAGCTGGGGTGCATGCTGCTCATCCACGTCATGATCGTGCTACTAACAAGCTTCTCCGCAGTAGCAAGCTGCATGAGCTTCAGGAACACGTTGTTCTACACCCGCCTCAACCCCACCTCACCAGAGTTCCTTGCAGGATCGTTCACTACTGCTGCAAGTCATGACTGCTGTGTAGTTCGGCGACCCACCGGAGTGCGCTCACCAGCCGCTCAAGTCGTTATTGTGTTGCGAGGTGACGTTGCGTGAGTGAAGGCATTCAATGCTCGGCATGTCGCTCGCTGGCGCTGTGAAGATATGTAAGTTGTGCTGCACGCACTAGTAGTCCGGACCCGGCAGGATGTTGACTTCTACATTTAGTATCGTTATCTTGGCTGCTGCCGCATTAGCAAGACCGCAGCGTTATGAAGCTCAACCTTTTGCCAAGGCTCTCAGAGCAAGACAGGCTCCGACTAATGCCACAGACCTCGAGGTTGATTTGGGGTACGCCATTTACCAAGGGACCGCCAACTCTAGCACAAATTTGAATGTTTTCCAAGGGTGAGTGAAGGCTGGCTCCTGGAGAGGTCGAGTGACAAGCAAATAGTATTCGTTTTGCGGCACCACCAACCGGGACTTTGCGATGGCAGGCACCTGCAGCACCCTCTGTGAACCGAGCAGCTCCAGTCGCTGCGAACACCTTCCCATCTCAATGTCCTCAAGCCCCAGATTCTACATATAGCATCCAGGCTGTGAACAACAGCCAGTCAAGTGAAGATTGCCTGTTCCTCAACGTCTACGCTCCCAACAATGTGACTGGTCCGCTTCCAGTGCTGGTCTGGATCCATGGTGGCGGCAAGCTGAGACTTATTTGGTTATCAGAGACCAGTATGCTAACAAATCTCGCAGGTTATGGTGCGGGCAATGGTACGCAAGATTTATCGCCAATCATCAATACCAACGACAACCAATTTGTTGGAGTTGCAATCCAATATCGGCTCGGCGCTTTTGGCTTCCTCTCTTCGGACGACGTATATCGCCATGGTGTCGTGAACGCAGGTATCCTTGATCAGCACTTTGCATTGCAATGGGTTCAACAATATATCGCTCAGTTCAACGGCGATCCTCGTCGTGTCACAATCAGCGGCGAAAGTGCTGGTGCGGGTAGCGTCATGCTGCAAGGCATGGCGTACGGTGGAAGCTTAGGAGAGTCTCTTTTTACTAACGTTATTGTTGCATCGCCTTATCTCCCTATGCAGTACAGGTACCCCGATTGGTAAGTGACGCGAGCTCTCTTCGCCTCTCAAGCTGACCTTCACAACTTCAGGTTACCAACACAATCATATTTTGCATTCGCAGCTGCCGCTGGGTGTTTTCAGGGTTTGCCGTATGGAGCTAACGGGTCCTCGCCGGTGTTTGACTGCCCGGTGAGCAAAGACACCGAGACTCTCATCAATGCATCAAGCACAGTCAGTCAGTCAGTCCGGGACGTACGGAACTTGGGCCTTCCTGCCGGTCACAGATGACGTTTTTGTGCAGGACACTCCATCTCGCCAGCTACTGAGAAAGAAGGTCAACGGTCTCAACATCCTGTCTGGAAACAACGCGAACGAGGGACCACTATTCGTGCCACAGAACATCGAGACAGAAAATGACCTTCTAGCGTGGCTGCGTCTTACTTTCCCTCTTTTTAGCAACAATGACATTGCCAAGCTCCTTCTATATTATCCCTCTTCCAACGCCACCTCCAGTGACGCTCCGGGATACGCGACCAACGGAGAGACTGGAGCGACTGCTCTAAACGAGTCCATCATTGCCACAGGTCAGCAGCAGCGGGCTAACAACATTTACGCCGAAACGACCTGCGTCTGTCCGAGCTACTGGCTCGCCGAAGCATACAGCGACAGCGATTTTGGCGAAGGTAAGGCGTATAAATACCAGTTCAGCGTGCCCCCAGCAGCACACGGGCTGGATGTGGCAGGTTACTTTGGAGCAGTCGGCTCGGGGCAGTTCGGCGTCAGCTTCAGCCGAGCCTTCAAGCAGATATGGGGCCAATTCATTGTCAACAACAACCCAAGCATTCCCCAGGCTGTGGCAGTGGGCCAAACAAACGGAACTAACACTCAGGCCGCTGGAGTGAACCCCGCGGCGGATTGGCCGCCCTTTACCGTTTATAACCCATATCAGATCGATTTGAATCAGACAGGTGGACCGTTCACCACCATATCATATGGCGGCCTCAATATTAGTGCAGAGACTGGGCAAGGAGCAATAAATAGCTTCAGATTGGTGAATGCCTACAGTTGGGAGGGCGGTCGCGGCATGAGATCTGATTTTTGGCGGTCTGTGGGTGAGATTGTGCCTGAGTAGTTAAGGACTTGGATAACGAAGAATACTATGACTTTAAAAACTATGGGATCTAAGATTATCCGAACCATTGAGCATACACTGATCTGCGATGTGATAGTGAGATCGCGTCGCACCTGCCAGAATACCTTCGAACCATGTGTAAGCTGCAGCTTCCTCGTTGAAACGCAACAACTGCGTTTTCCTCCTTTCAGCAGAGAATTCTACTTTCAACTTTCGACCTTCCTCCCAACATCTCCTCACCCAGTGAAAGTCGCACTCGATCGGTTGCAACTCATCACTCTTCTAAACAGATCTCGCTTTTCTGTCCGGACCTTCTGCATCATGATTTACAAGGTCTTGACTGTGCTCGCTGCTTGCACGGCTGTCACCAATGCCAACGAGCTGGCTTCCAGGCAGAGCTGCTCTCCAGACTTTCGGATATGTGCTCCTGCTGCTGCAACCTCGAATTCGCTTGGACCCATCGGTAGCAGCTGGACAGACCTCTATATGAGTATCGTGAATGTCGTCGGCGATTATGCTATTGGTGCCGATGCTCCAACCACTACCACAGTTGATCCAAATGGTCCAGCTCGCCGAGAGCAAGCATTCTGCTGTGAGTCCAACTCCATTCGCTCGGATGTTGCTGAGAGCTCCAGGCTCGAATGTTGCTAGATGCTTAGTTGTCGACGAGTACAACATAGCAATGTGCTGGGTGAGTTTTTACTCCAGCCGTACCTTCAATACTCTTGACTCATATTCCTCTAGGACAAATTCACCACCAACGTCTTCTTTCCTGACGGCACCTATGGGAATATCGCGTCAGCATTATTCAACACAAGCAACGGAGACAAGATAGACTTGAACTATGGGAGCTACACCTTGAGAAATGGCACAACGGGCAACATTTATGACGGCAATACCATGAGCTCAATGAGGCCAGATACTGCCACCTTATCAGTGCCAACGCCGTGGACTAGCAGTGGCGTAGGAAGTGCCATCCCAGCGACGGAGCTTGGTACGACCGCCAGTCTGTCGACGGGTACCACTGTCTTCCCTGCCACAACCGAAGCTCCGAGCACCAGTGACTCAATCACTCTCATTGCCACAATGACGGACTGTGGTAACTGCCTACCTTGGAACACTACCATTCCTGGACCAACTCAATCTGGGACGTCACGGGCTGCGAGTACGAGTGTCTTCACCACGGGAATCATCGTTCCTACTATGACGGGCAGCATGGCACATAGAGTCAACCTTGACCTGGCCAACACTGTCGCGCCTGTTGTCCTAGGGTTCATTGCCTATTACTTTTGAAAGATATCGGTCTGTAGATCTGCTATACTGGTCTCAAGCTATCACTCCCAGATAGGAACGTCAGTAGGTGGTTTTGAGGAATGGTAAGTAACAAATGAACCAACACTTGTCGGTATATTGTGGTTGTGGAAGGAAGATTTGCCAGCACGCATATTTATGCGGAATGATATTGTGTGGAAAGCTCGAAACCAGACCTGCTGATCCAGCTAGCATATCTCATGGTAGCATGAATAAGAGACATGCCTAACGATCTCATTCAAGCATCGACGAATCGTGTGAGATAAAGTAGATTCAGTAGTAGATGAGTAGATGTTCTGATGCAGCATAGTATCAGCGACGTGGTCTTGCAACGGCAATCGCGAGCTAATCCACTAACTCAACCCCAGCCCGGTCCCTGAAACAAGCATGCTCGTAGGCTGGTTTTGAAGCTCCTCGCCGGCCGGGAGGTGCGATGTGAACAAGCTCCGACAGTAGTTCCGTCGATTAAAACCTCACCCACTTTCTGGATCCTTATGGCGGCATGGGTCAGTGAACGGACAAATGGTAGACGAGTGTGAGCCCGCCCCATCTCCATCCAGCTTGTTACTCATCAACGCTTGAAAGGCCAGACCACAACCTTAGGCTACATTATGCTGACCAACATCAGTCGTTGCGTATTGCACACTAATTGCTTCGAACACGTTTGACCATTCGGTACAGAATAGGTCACCAGCATGTCGACGATTTACGAGGCTGTAGAATGGTGAAAGATATCTGGCAGCTCAAGATCAACCGTACTTGATGGAAGAAGAGATACTTGGAGCGGATCTTCCGCTGCCACCAAGTCGTCTCTTCGAACGATTGGCGCAGATACCGCGGTACACATTCGACCAATCTCTCACGCCTTTCCACTCGACATACGATCACTGGCATGTCTATGGCATATTACACAATCCTAGCGAACTAGACACGCCCCAGACGAATACCTCCTCTGCGTTTTCCTCTGCATTTGCTTCTGCCTCGAACAAAAGTTCTCCTCGACTGGGATCTCGTCCTCACTTTCGAACCCATTGGAGCAGCATAAGCGGAGCATCGACTGACAGCGAGTTCTCCTCCTCTCGACCCGAGCCGGAGCAGATATGGACACCCATTATCGCACGAATAAGTACGCATGTGGTCAAATTAGAAAGAGAGTACAAATCGATGAACTCGATAGCCAAGGACTGCGACCCCAGTCATGAGCACATCTATCGCCCTATTGATTTGTTCAAGTTGCCTGCTACCTCTCAAGATCCCTACCCACTACTTGTCTGCGTCTACGAGTCACCCGGGCCGAACTATTTAAGAGATGTGCTCAACTTTGGCCCGGCATTCTACGGATTGCCCGCACGCAAGCTGAGCGCCGGCACACCAGGTGATCTGCTTTCACTGCAGGCTTTTCTCGACTTTGCGATTGGTGCGTGCTCCTGCCTAGAGCTACTCCATCATGGAATCTCTCGGATACATGGTGAAATACGTCAAGATTCCTTCCATTGGAGTAAAGAGTCGAATGTAGTCCGGCTGGCGAACATTGGGAATGGCCCGCGCGCTTTCGAGAACTTGTTGTCGAGCAATGGATGGGCTCTCTTGAGCAAAGAGGAAGGGGCTATCAACAAACTCGCATACATTGCTCCTGAGCAAACAGGGCGTTTAGCCTATGAGCCGGACTCTCGAACCGACATTTACAGTTTAGGCGTGCTCTTCTGGAGTCTGCTTACAGGACGGCCAGCTTTCAATGCCGACACGCCCATCGAAATGATCCAAAATGTCTTAAGCCAACGTCTCGGTCAAATATCATCCTACCGCATGGACGTGCCAGATGCGATCACTAGTGTTGTATACAAGATGACCCAGAAGCAGATGGATGAGCGGTATAAGTCCATCAATGGACTCAAATATGACCTGACTGAAATCCAGAAACTGCTCGGTGAGGGAGATACCAACAAGATTTCAGAATACATGGTCGGTCAGCGCGACGTATCTTCCTTCTTTATCCTGCCATCGAGGACAGTTGGCCACAATGCAGAGCACGAGCGAATATCTCGAATCATTGAGAAGGTGCATCGGCGACAGACCAACAGCGCCCGGAAAGCCACCCAAAACAACCTAGTCCTCAGTATTACGTCAGCTTCCTCCGTTTCAGAGAGCCGAGTAGATGGCCTAGACGCCATCGATGGATCCGACACCTCTGGTTCTATCGGAATGACGGAATCCAGGGCCAACTCTACCACCGTTGGCTTGGAGACGAACCCTGGGGTGGGACGACCCAACCTGTTTGCTGTGGGACGTGCGATAACGACACCAAGGAACGCTTCTTTCGATGAATCAGATAAAGACAGTCATCTGTCCGGCCCTTTTGCAACTTCCGGCATGGATACATTGGCCCCTATGGGTCATGTTAATCGCAATAATGGCTATAAACCCAAGCGGAAAAGTAAGACGGAAGTCGTGCTGTTGACGGGCATTCAAGGCTCTGGCAAGTCAACTATTCTGAGAGGTATTCAGCCCAATGCAAGAAAAGTTGGGTACTTTGCATCGTCACGCTTCGACAAGGCTCGTCCAACGCCGTTTGAGCCAATGCTCAAGGTTATGGGTAGCCTCTTCAGACAGATTTTCTCCGAGAAAGACGTTTCAACGAGTTACCATGAGGTCGTGAGGTCGCATGTGCGACCAATATGGCATACATTGCACACAATACTTGATCTGCCCGAGTCATTAATAGACCCTGCTCTACCGTCGAAGAAAGCTGTGCTCAGCAGTGAGAGCTCGGTGTTGAGGTCAGATTTGTCAAGTTTGGACTCCAGGTCATTGTTTAGTGGAACCAGTGGCACTTCACGAGATTCTAATGACTTCCTCCGTGGCCCTGCGAGTTCGAAATCGATCAGGCTCATCAACACATACCTAGATGTCTTGCGGTTACTCTCGTCAAACAAGGTTATCTGCTTGTGCTTGGATGACCTGCAAGCTGCCGATGACGAATCAATAGACCTTATCGACAACATCATACGAGCTCGGCTCCCAGTGGTATTGCTTTTGGCCAGCCGCGCCGATCTCAAAATTGAGTCTGACAGCTTACAGACAATACTTGGCCATGAAACCATTACACGTGTCGAGCTTGGTAATCTGAAGGAGAAGCATGTTTTCGAGTATGTGGCTACGACCATGACTCAAGACGTAGATGCTGTTATCCCCTTGGCTGCAGTCGTCCACGAAAAGTCAGCTGGAAACCCCTTCATGATGAAGGAAATCTTACAGACACTGTACGAGAAGGATTGCTTGTGGTATGACTGTCGAACCTCTGGTTGGGAGTTTGACCTCGATAAGATCTTCAATGAGCTCGCTTCCAAAAATCAACTTGGGACAGACTTCATTACCAACAAGTTCCGCGATTTGCCACTTGCAGCTCAGTGCTTGCTGACGTGGGCTTCTCTGATTGGGAACACCTTTTCGTTCAGGCTGGTGCAGAAATTGCTGAGCGGAGACTTTCTACTGAACACGAAGGGAGCCATAGCACGTCAAAGGGGTGATCCTACGGATGTCACATGCCGCACTTGCTCAAAGTTCACACCCGATGATGTTCTGAGTGGCTTGAATGTGCTCGTCTATGGAGGTGTCATTATCAACGGCGAGAACGATGACGAGTACTGCTTTGCCCATACACGGTACCTCAATGCGGCGCAGGAACATGCAGAAGCCACAGGCAAAGTTGAGGAAATGCACTTCATCCTGGCTCAGGCCATGCTTTCTTATCTCTCCACTTGTCGGTATAGTCTCTATCCACTTGCTCGCCACATATGCCTGGCAGCAGATCTTATCAAAGAGCGAATCAATCAGAGAGCTCGCCATAGAGACGTGCTGTGGCGCGCCGCAGCGAAGGCCCGGGAGTCTGGTGCGAAGGCTACGGCGGCGTGGTACTACAAAACGTGCGTTACTCTTTTGCAGGGGAATCCGTGGGAAGCATCACCCGATGCTTTTTACGACGAAACTTTGCAAGTCTATATCAACCTTTGTGAGCTTCTGTACGAGCACGGTGATCTCGAAGAAGCTACACAACTCCTGGACGAGACTTTCAAGCAGGCTCGCAGCTCTGCTGACAAGACCCGTCCTTATCTCCTGAGGGCAAAGATATTGAACAAACAGTCGCATTTCGAACAGGCCTTCCAGGCTCTACAACAATGTTTATCTGGACTAGGACTGCATATGGAACACAAGAGCTGGAGCGAGCTCGATGCTGAGTTCAAGAGGCTCGAAATCAGATTGCGCTCCATGGACCACAATGAGCTTGTATCGAGACCTTTAAGCGAGGAAACAGACGTTGTTGCACTTGGCACGGTGTTAAGTGAGGCTTTGGCGACTATCTATTGGTATGATGCACGACAATGGCTTTTCCTGGTCCTGGCGTATGTCAATGCTGTTCTGGACCATGGGCAATTCATACAAGCAGGTTTGGGCTTCAACATGCTTGGTGCGGCCGCTATATCGAGGTACAAGGATGTCGAACTTGGCCTATTATACGCCGACATTGCAAGTGGTCTCTACGCCCGCTTCGAAGATCCTTTTACTCAGGGGCGAGGCTGGACATTGTACTCCATGTTCATTGCACACGTTCGCATGCCAATGCGCAACACGCTGCCAATCCTGGAGAATTCCCTGGATTTCTCGTTGGCTTCTGGGGAGCGCGCCATAGCTCTTCTCAACCTTGGCTGCATGGCTGCAGCGCGATTCTGGGCTGGCCAGGATCTAGCAGAGATTGAAGCATTCTGTACCTACTCGCCGGAAGAGTTCGACAAGTGGGAGTACGATTATAGAGGCGGCACAATACTGGTAGCTATCCGACAGCTCTGCCGTGCGCTCCAAGGTAAGACCGGCATCCATGATGTTGAGACATTACTAGACGACCCATCGTGCAAAGAGGAAGTTTGGTACGCTATGTGCAAGCAGAACAAGATGAACATGGCCAGAGCCGTCGATTTGTGGAAAGGCCTCACAATCCCTGCATACTATGTATTTGGGTACCACGACAAAGTGATCGAGGTCGGTCGGCATATGGTGAACTCGACGCTTGACGATTTGTGGAGCAACCGAGCAGTGGCTCAACTCAGGTTCTACCTGGCCTTGTCCTTGCTCGCCACAGCCACAACGAAGCCTGAAACTGAACGTCAGGCCATTGTCGAGGAGGTCACCATACTTAAACAGTTCATCGAGTCCTGGACCACTGTCAACGATGTGAACTACTTTGCTTGGCTGAAGCTCATCGAGGCAGGGCTTATGGAAGTTAGCAGAGACTATGGCACAGTTATCGCAAAGATCGAAGAAGCCGTCGATCATTGCCAGGTGCATGGTTTTGCATTCGAAGAAGCAATCGCTATGGAGCTTGGAGCGGAGTTCCTGGCTGCTAGAGGCGCAAAAAGGCCAGCCAAGATTATGGTACAGGAAGCCATTGCAGCTTGGAACAGAATCAATGCCGTAGCCAAAGGTTCGCAGTTGGCTGCCAAGCACGAATGGCTAATTAAGACTGCCACCACGTCGCGCATGCAGAATGCTGTCACACAAACCGATACTATGGCTTCGCTCGTTGGTAGTGACGATCCGGGCTTGCATATGCAAAGAGACTACACCAGTAGATGGGTGGAGCCCAAAATGAGCTCGCCTACTACCAAAGCAGCTATTCAGGATGTCCCAGGCATGGGCCTCGATATCCTTGACCTCACCTCCATCCTGCAGTTTTCCAAAGTCATAAGCTCTGAGCTGCAGGTCAACAACCTGCTTGAGAAGATGACTGAAGTCATACTCGAGTCTGTTGGTGGGCAAGCAGAATTCTGTGCTATTGTCATCGACTCCGAAGAGCACGGATGGGCGGTGGCAGCCAGTGGAGATCATGAACAAGGCGTGAAGACATACCCCGATGGAATACCATTCTCGGAAATCGATGATGTCGCCGCCCAACAAATCACGCATTATATCCTTCGTACAAAGGAGACCGTTTTCCTTCATAATGTACTTGAGGATGAACGATTTGGGAATGTCTCCGAAGCATATTTGAAGCGTAACCCCAATGGACGATCCATAATTTGTCTACCCATTGTACAGTCCGACCATCTGATGGGCGTCATACACCTCGAAGGCCGGCCAAATGCGTTTACACAACGCAACATGGTCGTCCTTACTCTGTTGACCAATCAGGTAGCTATATCTCTGGGTAACGCTTTGCTATATCGAAAAGTGAGGAAGGTCAGCGCAGCGAACGCTGCAATGGTCGAATCCCAAAAGCGAGCACTGGCGGCTGCCAGAGAGGCAGAAGCCAAAGCCAAGCAAGCTGAAGCTGAAGCCATGCGCAATGTCAAACTTCAACAAGAAGCACAAAGAGCCAAATCCATCTTTCTCGCCAATGTCAGTCACGAGCTTCGAACACCTTTGAATGGCGTGATTGGAATGTCAGAACTACTCAAAGGTACGCCCCTCACGAATGATCAAGAGGGTTATGCAGACAGCATCCGTGTCTGCGCCGATACACTCCTCACGGTTATCAACGACATCCTAGACTTCTCAAAACTGGAAGCTGGAAAGATGTTAATGCACACAGTACCGCTGAACCTTAAAGAAACTATCAAGGAAGTCGTTCGAGCCCTCGCTTACACTAACAAGGAGCATGGCCTCCAAACCATCGAAGACTTCGAATTTGATGACACGTTGGTTCTTGGGGATCCAGTCCGCCTGCACCAAATATTCATGAACTTGATGAGCAATGCCTACAAATTCACGCCCAAGGGCTCGATAACCGTCAAGGCAAGAAAGACAGCAGAAAGTCATGAAAAGGTCAAGTTTCAATGTTCTGTTGCAGATACTGGCATTGGTATTACCAAAGAACAGCTGAGCCGATTATTCCAGCCATTCTCGCAAGCAGACTCATCCACGGCTCGTTCCTACGGTGGCAGTGGTCTCGGCTTGAGTATCTGCAAAGCTATGATTGAAAATGTTCTCGGTGGCAAGATATGGATAGAATCCCAGCCCGGAGTTGGCACGACAGTGTATTTCCAACTGACATTTCAGAAAGCACCCAAGGGAACTACAGCGCCGTCTGAGATGAGAATCTCGACAAAGGATCCAGACCCGATGGCGAACTGGTCGCGCTCTGCAGCACCCGATCGCGAACCCAGAGCCAGTTTCTGCGACCTCAGCAAGATCCCTCGTGAGCAGATCAGAGTCTGCATCGCCGAGGATAACCACATCAATCGCAAGATCGCCATTTCTTTTGTACAGAAGCTCGGCTTGAACTGCGATGCATACGAGGATGGCAAACTGGCCTATGAAGCATTACAAAGAGCTAGCAAGGAGGACAAGCCATATCATCTTGTTCTTATGGATGTGCAGATGCCAGTACTTGACGGTTATAATGCAACGAAAGCCATTCGCAAAGATGAGGATCCGAGGGTCAGGCAAATCCTAGTGATCGCCATGACGGCGTCAGCAATCCGTGGAGATCGAGAGAAATGCCTTGAAGCAGGTATGAATGATTACCTCGCGAAGCCTGTCAGGCAAACAGCGCTGAAGGCGATGCTCGATGAATATTTGAACAATAGCAGATCTGCTCAGCAGGCTATAAGCGTGTCACCGAACCGAGCTATGTCTATTCCAGGGGATAAGGTCAATCGAGAGACTTCCAAGGTACCGGAGAAGAGAACCCTCCCAATCAATGGCTCGAGAGAAACTGCTATGTCGGTGCCGGAATCTGACACAGACAACAAAACGTCCTCGGAACAGGTGAGGTCTTCAAAGGCACCACCGCACACTGCATCCACCGGCAATCCAGCAGAGACTTCAGAGGAGCCTGCGGCACCGAAGCCCAAAAAGAAGAGGATTCCTCTGAAGGGCAGCTCACGGAACAAGCCATTGTCCGATGAGCAAAGCACTCCGACCACGAGCACGGCGAACGGTCATCTCAGCCCTCCAACATCCCAAGGCACCAACGGGTTGAACGCTTCGCCCAGTCCTCCAAGTGGTATATTGGAAACAAATTTACTCGGCAAAGTCAGCACCGAGATACTTTCGCCCCCCGAAAGTGGACCCTCCAAGGAGGAAATGGAAAGCGAATTGAAGAATTCAGCATCTGAGCAGAGGCGTAACGACTCAATGAGTGCGGAGCTGAAGGCCAAGAGGAAGAACAATAGCAACGCAGAGGAAGCAGTTGAGCACCCTGTCGGTAAGGACTAGGGAACTCTTGGAAATTGATATCATGATGGAATGGTACAGCGTTGAGCAGGGCGCGGACTGCCTGCGAAAGACATATTGGTTCGAAGCGATTTTGGCTTGAAAGCATGGCGTCTGGCGCGCTTCAAAATTGAGTGTATCTTTGGTGGAGGACATATTCGTATGCGTGTATATGAAGAACGATAGTCTCGCATGGCGTTTGGCTTGCTAGGACCTGGGATCGACGCGGGTAAAAGTGAACAAAGATAGCTAGCATACCGACGATACCCTGTAGCAATTTGGTTGAATATGTTTATTCAGCAATGTGGACCATGAACCTCAGGGTCAGGTGCTTGTGCTTCACATATTGAAAATCTTGCACCGGCTTGTCAAGCAAGGGCTTTCGATATCTACCGCCCTTCGATATCGTGGGAGCCCGCTAAGCCGAACAGCGAAAAGAAGTCGCATCAGGTACGAATAACATGTTTTGTATCAACACTGCTACGTGTAAGTCAACATCAAGGAGACGCACTATGCGTCTTTTCACGGCGTAGGAAGGGCAGAGAGCTCTTCTGCCGCAGGCTTGGTTTTGCTGGTGTCGAGAGAAAGCCAGAGAGGAACATGGTCACTATGTCCTCTGTCTTTCGGTGTGTCGCAGATATCTGTATTTTTGACGGCACCTGCCTCTACCAGTTTCCGGCTCGCGATGATCAGATCCACACGATCGCAGCTCTCGCCCCATGGACGCCCTCTTCCGTGGTAGGTATATTTTCTTTTCTCCCCGTGGCGATGGCGGAAAACATCGACGGCTCTCAGGCCATCTTTGCTCTCTGGATCCAAGAATTTGTTGTTGAAGTCGGCTCGATTCGTGACGTGCTGGACAGGCGAGGTTCTGAGGTTGGGATGCCCGTCGATCCTTCGCGGTGCGACGTTCATGTCGCCTAATAGCAAGATGGTACAGCCGCGCTCCTCAATAGACCTGCAAAGCTCCTGTATGTGGGCATGAAAGCGGAGTTTGTGGTCATGACGAGTGCCCTCAATGTCGCCAGTGGTAGGATTGCGGTAAGGATTTGATGTGCCGTTGACCCAATATCCGTTCACAACGGTCAGCTGTAATGAGGAGAATTCATGGATGAGGACCCGACCTTCGAGATCCCAACCTGGCCGGGTGGCGGTGGAAGGGGCAGTGTCGTCGCGGACGAGGCTCGCAACACCGTGGACCTTGCCTGTAAGCGAGCGTCAGCACGCCTTAGTCAGCAACGTTCTCAGACTGTACCATACCGCCGAATCCAGTGGCATTATACTTATCTCTCGGCAGACTGAAGTGAGTGGTGTAGGTAGGCTCGCCAGGGAGGTGGCCGGCATTGGCAGCTAACTCTACTCGTCGCTGCGTCGCCTCGTCATCTCGATTAATCTTCACCTCTTGCAGGAAGAGCAAGTGCGGCCAGTGGGCGCTTTTGAGGAAGGTCCGGAGTGGATAAGTCGATTGAGAAGAAAAGTTGATTTGCTTCTGTAGCAGGGGCCCGATGCCATTTACGTTCCAGCTGTAGAAGGTCAATTCGTTCTCGTCTTGTTCTGCATTTAATGGCAATGATGTTCTGGGCGGTGGTAGGCGGCGACGCAAGGCCGGAGGACTCACCGAGCGACTTGTGCTACTCAGCTTCCTCTTCATGAGAGAGGACATTGGAACAATGCATAAGTTGAGATGTGATCAGCATGATTCGTTGTGCCTTAATAGCCTGGACAAGCGTAGCCAGTCGATGTTCTCAGGCTAGGAGGGCACTGATTGTGATTTCTGGTATGATATCAATACTGATAGGAGAGTGTACGGGGTGGTGGCGGCCACATGCCTGCTGCCATGCGCGAGATCTGCATACATGAGCTTGAAGGCGTGCTACGCAGGGTTTACAGACCCTGAATTTATGCTTGATATCTTCCATCGTGGCACCTAATTAGGCGCTAGCATGGTTCTAGGACAAAGCAGAATTCCTAGCATAACACGAAGCGTGGATGTTGTCTAGGTTTCTGATGGAGGAGAATGCAACTTCCCAAGCTGTCACCGCCCCCGTATTCGAGTGGCATTATGATGTTCAGCCAACACGGTGAGTCGCGATGTTTGTTCACTTGCTATTCTTCTTACTGGCACTACCGTCCCCTGACCCTGCCCCTGCACACAGTAGTCTTCGGGGGCCATACACCGTCCATTCCAGCTGGTGATCTCTCCTGTTCCTCGTCATTCCACCTCAATCGGCGCAGATACTCTTGCTCGACAACCTCACGCGTGCTATCGAACAGTGCTTCCTTCCTTCTGTCGCAAGTTCAGCTTGCAAGAGCGAGCATTCGAACACAATGCCGTTTGGGCTCGACGAGCAACCATACGCAGACATCCACTACCTCTCGAACTCGAGCGAGCCGAACAAGGATGATCTAAGAGCTATCATACGCTCCTACCCTCTAATCGACAATCATGCGCATAACCTCCTGCGAGAAGAAGAGGCACACGGCAACGAACACTACCCATTCGAGTCAATCACTTCAGAAGCACAAGGCCACGCTTTGCAAGAGCACGTACAATCTACTTTGGCTCATGTGCGTGGGATCAAGCAGCTGGCTGACCTGCTGAATTGTCCTCCCTCTCTGCAAGATGTGAAAGCAGCGAGATACGAGTGGGTGGTTCGAGACTACGACAGCTACATCAGGACCTGCCTTGCTGGCACCCATGCCTTGCTGATAGACGATGGCCTGTCTCAAGAAAGCGTATACCCTGTACGATGGCATGACCGACATGCCCCGACGGTCAGGAGAATAGCCCGTATCGAGGCCGTCGCTGCCGATCTGCTTGAGCAGCTAGCTCATGCTGCCGGCTTCCTGGCACCAGGTGTTGACTCGGACTGGCCAATCAACAAGAGTGAAGCCTTCCTTTTTCGCTTCAATACCATGTTCAGGAACCAGATCAAGACTCTTGCCGCAGATCCAGCTGTCTGCGGCTTTAAGTCCGTCGTATGTTACAGATCAGGCCTGGACGTAAGCCTGTCTTCTCGTCACGCCTTTAGACCTCACCAGTCACTGGCAGATTCTACATTGCTTCCAGCCTTCCATGCCTTCCTACAAGACGCTGTGAGCAAGCATGACTATCGTGTTGTGGAGAAAGACGTCAATGACTTTTTAGTTGTTGCCGCTTGCGATGTCCTTAGTAAATTGGTCGAGACTGAAGGGGAGACACTTCCAATCCAATTCCACACAGGTCTCGGTGACGTCGACATTGATCTGATCAAGTCGAATCCAGCATATATGCAGCCACTGATCGAAGCTTTCCCCAACGTCGACTTTGTCATCCTACATTCCTCTTACCCCTACACTCGGGAAGCGGGCTATCTTGCTGCGAACTTTGCCAACGCCTGGCTCGACATTGGTGAGATCTTCCCTATGATATCTCGACATGGTCAGGAGAGTGTGCTGAGACAAGCCCTGGAGCTTACACCTGCGTCCAAGATTTTATGGAGCACCGACGGCCACTTCTATCCCGAAACATTTTATCTTGCAAACAGGCAGTTCCGCGATGCTATGGACTCTGTCCTCGGTGAGCTTGTGGCTTCGAAGGATCTCACGGTCATGCAAGCTATCAATGTTGCTGTAGACATTCTCTTCTGGAACTCAAATGCTTTGTACAAATTAGACGAAGAAAGACGGTATCCACAGCTACTTCGAGCTTGCGGACGAGCCGACAATGAAAGCCAACGGTCAACGTTGGTCAGTAGAAGGGACCGTGCCAGTATTTCACAAGCCTCAATCAGTGATGCGGGGCTGTACTCAGCTGCATCTACAGCTGTGGCTTCACCTCCGAGAACCAGAGGCATCCCTATACAGTCAACACCACGCTCACCACACAATACACGACCATTTTCCGATCCCTTTACTGATACTCGATTTCCTACCACGATGTTGTCTAGAGATGCGCAAGTACCTTCTTCATCGAGGGCAGTGCCAGAGTCGAACCAAGACACGGCCCAATTTGAGGCTTTCATGCGTCAACATCCAGAGGTCAGATACATCTGGTTACAGTTCATTTCAAACACTGCGACTGTGCGAAATAGAATGATCCCAGTCAAGCGGTTCCGAAACCAGCTCGCCAAATCGAGCTATCCAAGTATTACCAAAGCGCTGACACGGTTGCTGCAGAACGAATCACCTGCAGCTGGCTGCATTGCAACGGGAGAGTTTCAGCTTGTGCCTGACTTCAGCTCGTTATGTTTGAATAAAGGCATCGACTCGCTGTCGGCCACCGTGCAAACATGGTGGATGGCTGAGGCAGACGATGGCCAGAGAGTGCACTGGAGGTGCCCCAGGCACACACTCCAGCGGCAGGTGCAAACTTTATCCGAGGAGTTCGAGCTTTCTATATTGATGGGTTTCGAGATCGAAGTGGTCTTTGTAAGACCAAGCAAAAAAGATAACGAGTCAGACTTTACCTTCGGCTTGGTGCATGAATTGCATTCCTGGTCAAATATGACCTACCAGCAACTCGAGATGCTTCCGATGATTGAAGAGATCGTGGACACCCTAGCGGAAATTGGCATAGACCTTGATCAATTTCATGCTGAGTCAGCTCCAACGCAATGGGAGTTCCCATTGCCCCCATCTACACCTCTCAAAGCTGTAGATCAACTCTACAAAGCCAGAGAGACGATCAGTAACATCGCGAAAAAGCATGGTCTCAAAGCGACTTTCTATCCTCGCCCGTACGCCATGGCGCCTGGCAGCGCGCAACATGCCCATTTCAGCCTCAACGGAGAGCAAGAAGCTGTAAGCAAGCATGCTGATTCGTTCCTGGCTGGAATTCTATATCACTTGTCATCCATTCTTGCGTTCTCCTTGCCAATAGAAGAAAGTTATGCTCGCGTGGCATCCGGGGTCTGGGCTGGAGGAGAATGGGTGACGTGGGGCACGCAGAATCGGGAAGTGCCGCTTCGCAAATGTGCCACTGCTCATTGGGAATTCAAACCAATCGATGGGATGGGCAATATGTATCTGAGCATGGCGGCTCTGATTGCAGCTGGATTTCTTGGGTTGCGTGAACAAATTCCGTTGAAACAGAAAGACACCCCAGTCGACGTCAGCACACTCAGCGAGGATGAAAGGGAAAACCTTGGCATTACCGAGAGGCTACCAGACACGTTGCAGAAGAGCCTAGACTGTCTGAGCGAAAATGAGGCACTAATAAACATGCTCGGTCGCGAACTCGTTGACGATTACCTTGCAGTCAAGCACGCAGAGACGGAAATGCTGAACCAGATGGATGAGCAGAAACGGAAGAACTGGTTGATGGCAAGATACTGAGCAACAATGCTAGGCGCACAGAAATATGCTATCAACATGAGCGACAACTTATACGGTGTTTGGGATGAAGATAGTAGGGCAATGATTCGACTTGTCATGTCGGTGTATAGTAGGTAGGTCGATGTACTAAGAGCACGATAAAGGTACCTCAATGAGCAGATTTCTTACCACCAAACCTCTCCGTGACGACCACGTTTCCCGATTATGCGCCCTCCCATTCGATGGCGAAACCCGAGCGCGCAGTCGGGTCTAGCGAGCATGCTCTAGCAATGTGAGCAGATTTGAGCGCGTGCAGTTTGTGGTACAGCTACTCAACCACCGTCGCCGCCGTCAGGTCCTCAGCGTAATCTGAAACCACAGAAAAGTCTGTCAGCTCAGTCTCACCTCGACTAACCGAACCACAATCGACAGCTCGCTATGTGCCCGTATAAAGAAGGACCGCGCACGCCCTGCTCGTGCCATTTCCTCTCTCCACGTATCTTCCCACTCACTCACAGCTGACCCGTGCTTACACGAGTCGAGTCGGATTCCTCTCGTAAGTCCCAACCCAACCCAGGGACACAATTGAGCATACATACGGTCCGGATCCACGCCGAAGATGTCCGTGGGCTACGGCACGATCACGTCCACCTCCACCAGGCTACCACCACCATCCGACATGTCGGCTAGATGCTCACCCGTGCTGTCAGCCGATGAGCCCGACCTCAACGACAAGGACACATGGACTGCCGATGCATACCAACAACTTGAATGTAGGAAGGAGATCGACGGTCCGCTCGTCGAGGCAAACCCCTTGAAGGTAACTGTAACTGCTTGTGGTGAATCAGCAATGCCAACATCAACACCAACACCGACACCGAGCAAGCCCACGCTCTCGCGCGCACCGAGAACGCGGCGCAACAAATTGGGCGTGGGCGTCAAGCGGCTTTCTCTACCGTCGCGAGCATTGACGGCTGGCGCAAGCACGACAGACACAAGCGGGGTTTCGCCGTCGTGTCCTCCGTCCGATACTCAGGTTTCACTTCTACCAGCACCAGCACCAGCACCAGCGAACCACAAGCACTACCACTACCTCAGCTCGGGCCATCTCGACCTCACACAGAGCCAGAACGATTCTACTCGCGACGCTCAAATACACACGCCACACGCACCAACAACGCTCCAGATCAACAACGACAACGACGGCGCCGACTCCGGCTCCAACCCCCCAATCGACATCCTAATCACAGACCACGACTACACTCACCCGACGCCCCACCAGCGCTCCTCAACGCTGTCCCACCCAGCTTCCGCCGTGCTACCCCCACAGTCCAGCACGGCGCTCTACATCCCGATCACAGGTCCGAACCTACATCGCCGGCAATTCGTGCACTATCTCCCGTATGGATCGGCGGCGGTCGATGAGGCGACGACGAGCGTGGCGGTGCGGAGGCGCAGATATGAGGTGCGGGCGAGGGATGAGCGGGAGCGGGGGTGTAAGGTTGAGAGTATGAGTCGGCGGGTGGGGCCGAAGTGGATGAGGTATGACCCTAAGCAGCTGAGGGCGGAGATGCAGGGGGATGAGAGGCTGGGGGGAAAGGGAAAGGGGAAGGCTGAGATGGAGAACGAGGTGGGGCTTGAACGGCAATTGGGCAATGGCTGCAACGCAGGGTATGGAAGGAGCACAATCGGGGGAGGAAAGGACGAGGCGATGCCGGTGCAGACGATGCCGGTGTACTACTTGCGATGTCAGACGTACCATGACAGTATTTTGCGCTCGGGTCTATCACTTGGCTCTGAGGACCATGGCCAATTGATCAGAAGCGGTGCGGCATGTACTTGCAAGGCGCGAGCACTGGCCGTCCAACCATGCCTCGAAGAAGAAGGCGAGTCGCCTGATGAGGCTGTTCTCAATGGAGTTTGGGTCAAGAGGACCCGGACCTTGAAAGCGTCGAGGATGAGGAGTGGAAAGGAAAAGGGGAAAGGGAAGGAGCGCGCGCATCTGACTTGGGGCAAGTGCGTCACTGCTGAAAAGCGCGCGAGAGCTAGGGAATTGGCTGGGCGGTATACCAGTAGGGAATCTGCAAAGCGTCTTGCCGAAGCCGCGGCCGCGAGGGCTGAGATCGAAGCGCGGACGGAAAAATTGATGGCTGAACGTCTCGAGAGAATTAAGGCTAGAGAAGAGAAGGTTAAGAAGACGACAGAGAGGCTGATGGCTCTTGAAAATGCCGAGCTGATGCTGGACCGCCAAGATGAGGACTATGATTCGGAGAGCTCGGAGTCTGTGTATGATGAGTCGTCGGATGATGAAAACCTGCCATCGATCGTCGAAGATATACTGTTGGCTGGAGTAGAAAGAAGTATCCCATTGGTGCGGCAAAACTCGAATGCTGCAAGGTCGGAAAGGGGAGTCGTGGTTACCATGCCGAAGCCGAAGCCGAAGCCGAAGGAGAACTGGAAGAATTGGTTCCGGCGGATGTTTTGTGTTCCTAATGCGAACACCAGGAAGCCAAAGAAGCTCCAGAGGAGAGGCAATCATTGAGGGGTGTTAGCGTAGCAGGCGCTGTGACTGTTAGCGATGGATGTTTACTGATGGTAGCGTCAGGTCAGCGTGCAGAGTTGTCAGAGAACGAATGAAAGAGATATATGAACTTGAAATTCTTATCCTTGCCATCGCTCAATTGCTACAAAGGTCGACCAGAAGGAATGGTCGGTCAAGTTTCGCTCCAATCGACTTGTTCAGTGAGCGCCGGGCTGCCATCGTCCTTTTGGTAGCTGATTCGCAATCGCAAGCGGAGCTTGGCAGGCAGTGACTGGAGGAATGTTTTAGCAAAGTAAGTTCTGTAGGGGGCAAATGGTTACGACTCACTCCAGAAGCAGGCACTATCCTCATGGCCTGTGTTGTTTCTTCACCACCTTCGAGAGTGCTCTTGTTGATCGCTTGCAACGTCAACTTTTGACTCTTTGGCACTGCAGCTTGCAGACCGACGCCAGTGAGCCTATCGAAGTTGCTTGTGTTTCTAAACCTTGCTTGTGCTTGTGCACCAGCTGGACCCCTTGATATTTGGATTGTGACATTCAGGCCGTTCTTGTTGTAGACAGGCTGACCTACGGGGCCGGAAGGCGCAGGTGATGCTGCAGACTTGGGAGCAGCGGCGGTGCCATTGCCCATTAGGTCCATCATTGAGTCCATATTCGACGCCGATGATGGGGCTGGACTACTAACTTGCGGAGGTGGACTTTGAACGGATGAGCCACCTCCAAGAATGTCTGCAAGCAAATCTGCTGTATTCTGCTGACCGTTTATGGTGGCACTCGTGTCGACGGAAGGAGCGTCTGTACCTCCAAGCAAATCGCCGAGCAGATCTGCCTCGCTCTGTTTCGGTAATGGCCTGTTCGTCTTGGTCTTGAGCACACTTTTCCTGTTATCCTTCTTCTTGGTTGTCGCTTCACCGAGCACTCTGTGCTCCTCTTTAACCTCGGGCGGCGGCATCTTTTCAAGCACGCCTCTTCTGATGGATTCATAGGCAAACATATTGCCATACTCGACCGCTCTTTGCTGAATTTCGATGTTGAGATCGGATTGCCTTGATAGGATTAACCTCCGTACCCGCTCGACCTGCGAAGGGTCGGACATCCTGGTGGTCAGCTTCATTGCTGAGGTGACGATGAATTCAGTGACGATTTGATTGGCGTAGGTAGAATTTAAGATAGTCTCGTAGAGGTCAACGATGTCGCTCTCTCGGACTTCTTTGACCAATTCCTCCTCTTCATATGAACCACCCCTCAACAGAGCATCTCCAAACTCTCCTATTGACCAAGTGGCAGACAAGGTTAAAGCTTCTTGTGTGATGTCGGACTTCAGAGCTGCATAGAGCTTCTGAACCGAGTAGGTCTGTAGATCAGGTGTGGTTGCAATGAGGCGAACAAAAGATGACAATATTTGCTCCTTCACGTGGTTCCCAGCCAATTTGACCACCCTCAGCATGGTATCAATGTGCCACCTCTTGCTTGGAGCATATCTATCTGCCGCCACTCCGATCTGGGTTGTCATGACAGGCTTGAACTCGGTGTCTGCGACCTCCAAGAAGGCTAATAGCTCCCTTATCAGAACTCTGACGTTGTCTTCCCGGATCAGGGTGAAGCTGAGGTCCAGAGCTCGTCTGCGGATTGAGATATCGGGATCTCTGAGGCATTCTAGAATGGTGTTTCTATGTCTCTGGACAGCATTTGGCTCGATAGCGACGACCTTGATCAGGGTGTTGAGAGCGACATAACGTATGTTGTTGTCTTTGTTGGACAAGAACTTTCCGAGGATGTTCACACCAAGCACTCTTAGCCCTGAATCTGCTTCGATATCGAGGATAGTTAGGACGGCTTCGTAGAGGATGGAATTGCCGACGTTCTTGGAGGACTCGGTGTTGGTGGCAACCTGAGCGAGGATGTCGTTGATCTGTTCGCTTACAGCGGCATCGCCTCTCCCAAGAATCCTGAACAGTCGCAGTATTTTGACCTGCAAGAAAGGATCTGTGATACCGCTGACATCGTGTTCGGGAGTGTAGCCCGAAGTTTGCAAATTCTTCAGGGTGTGAAGCAGCTGGGGGACGAGTGTCTTGAACATGTCAATAACTCCTTCGTCCACCTCTTCCTGTACTTCTGCTTCGCACATGTTTACGACCAGAGTAAGACCAGACAAGAGGACTGCGTGGTTGCGGTCAGATAGGATGAGCTTTGCCTTGTCGAGGAAGTGTTCTTGCAGATCTGGCACCTTTCGACATATCCTCATGGCGCATAGGGCAGCCTTCTTCCTGATATAGGGATTGGAGGTCTGAATGAGGTTCTCTATTTCGGGGAACAAGTCTCTCGACATCTCGACTGAAGCAATGTTGCCCAGGGTGCACAGAGCCAGGCCGACGACATACTGGTTGGAGTGGTTGAGATCGTTCTTGAGGGAGTTGGTGACCAGGGTGAGGGTTTCCTGATTCTCATCCAGCAGTAGCATGGTGCCCAGATAGCCTAGTCTCTTGTCGGCAAAGCGAGGAGAAGCCAGCAGCTTGAGGCACTCTATCTGGCCAAAATGCGTTCTCTCCCCCAGCGTGAAGAGGTACAGCAACTTGGCAACATTGTTGCGCCGGGTATTGTGATCATGGCTCTCTTCTCGGAAACTGGCTCTGATGGCAGCACTCTCCTTCTGCACCACAGCTCGCTCGTCTGCGATGGTCTTGGACGCCCGCACATTGCGAATGAACTGCTTGAGGGAAGCCATGGCAGTGGCAGAGATTGTTGCGGGAGGAGGAGGATGGAGGACGTCGCCCTCAAGGCACGTTTATTCGATCATTCGCCGGCGCTGGACGTGTGCAGTAACTTGGGTGCCCGCGTCAATCAATCGAACCCTGTAGCCTTGCCAGTTGGTGACCTCTAAGTTGTCGCCTAAAAGTATCGCAGTTGATGGCTGACCGCACTAGCCAAACAAGCACCGGCTGGCTGAATCCCCTGGATTGCCTTTTTGCCCTGTCGAACAAGGCTAGCAGTGAGCCTGGGCTGACGTACATGGGAGCCCCTCGGGCCGCCCAGCTGCACTTGACAGGTGTGTGACAGGCCCGGCAGGCGTCATGTCAACACGCTGCCAGAAAATACGCTGATCTGAGATCACCAATGCTCCAGCGTGACCTGCCGGCGAGTAGATCAGCAACACAATATCAAGTTTCGCTCTCGCTCCCCTCAGGAGCCGAGTGACCACCTTGAGTAACAAGACATGTATTTCATTCTTCGACAATAACATCTGCTACTTACCCCAAAATATCGCTCTTTTCATCCCACAATGGCGGGACAAACAGACTCCGACACAGATCGCATACTCCGGCCACGACCCACGAGAGTAAGGACGTCAGATCTACTGTCTCCAGGCTCCAATGGCCACGTTAACGGTCGCGCCAAAAGCACCCCCAACTACATTGAAACGGTCGGCAGTAGAGCAGCCACACCCCTCCCTGAAAATGCGCCGCCCTCGTTGCATTCCATCTCATCCGCAAGGAAAGCTGCTAGAGCCACGGCGAAGAAGAGACTGTTCCATACAATCAAGTATGAGCCGCGGACCTCTCACTTCGATCCAAGAAGTGAGTATCGCGACTTCAGAGGCTTCTTCGTACTCTTCTGGATGAGCTTGGGCATCATGGTCGTCACGACAGCCCTGAGGAATATCAAAGAGACCGGCTATCCGCTGCGAGCACACGTATACGAGTTGCTGTCAAGAAATGTTGTCTCGTTGGCTTTTGCCGACGGCTTAATGGTGCTCAGCATAACCGCCAGTCTGCCCTTCCAAAACCTATTCCGACGTAGCAAGGGCTTCTTGCAATGGCGCAACGCAGGCAAGTGGATCCAGAGTCTCTACCAAGTCATATGGCTGTTCATCTGGGTCGAGTGGCCCTTCCTACTCGAGTGGACATGGACAGCCCAAGTCTTCTTCGCTCTGCACACTCTTACCTTTCTCATGAAAATGCACAGTTACGCCTTCTACAACGGCCACCTCTCCGAGACCGAGCGACGCCTTCACGAACTCGATACTCCGGAAAGAGGCGCCTCTATGGACAAAGCAGTCATCTACCCACGAGCGCCCTCCCGCCTGCGTGAAATCAGCTCAGACGAGTCCTCCGAGTCAGACCAGACCGAAGAAGAAGCAAAGAAGAAACGGGAAGCCCTCGAAGAACTCCGCAACGACCTCGCAACAGAACTTACCTCCCCAATGGGCAACGTCACCTTCCCCCAAAACCTCACCCTCCACAACTTTGCCGACTACGTCCTCTGCCCCACCCTCTGCTACGAACTCGAATACCCACGCACCCCCCACATCCGCTGGAGTGAAGTCCTCTGGAAAACCCTCGCCGTCTTCGGCTGCATCTTTCTCATGACCGTTGTCTCCGAAGAATTCATCACCCCTATCCTCGCCGACGCCACAATCCGCCTCAGGCAGTCAGACTTCATCTCCGACAAAGCCCTCATCCTCGCCGAGTCCATCTCCCTCATGCTCTTCCCCTTCATGATCGAGTTCCTCCTCACATTCCTCGTCATCTGGGAGTACGCCCTCGGCGCCTTCGCCGAGCTCTCCTGTTTCGCCGACCGGGCCTTCTACTCCGACTGGTGGAACTGCGAGGACTGGCTCGAGTTCAGCCGCGAGTGGAACATCCCCGTGTACAACTTCCTCAAGCGTCATGTGTTCTTCGCAACGAGGAGTTTCGCCGGAACCCAGCTGGCGATGGTCATGACGTTTTTGATCTCCAGTATGGGCCATGAGCTGATTATGGGCTGCATTAGCAAGAAGTTAAGGGGGTATGGCATGTTTGCTATGATGTTGCAGTTGCCTATTGTTGCCATTCAGAGGAGTAGGTTTGTGAGAGGGAGGTGGGTTCTGAACAATGCTTGCTTTTGGGGCAGTATGATTTTGGGCCTGAGTGCTATTTCGAGTTTGTATGTGCTTGTCTAGCTACACAGGATACATTCCCGCGTGGGGCATCGAGCTTCCGACACCAGTTTTGAAGGTACTAGGGCCACGACGCAGCGCAGCGATGGTGCTCGATAGAGATGTGGCATAACATATAGAGTGATTTCGAGATACCCAGCTCATCCGAGATTAGACCATGCATTCGCTATACAATCTGTACACGTCTACAACTCAGTGCAGACAATCAACGTGTTTTCTGCATTTTTCTCCCCCGCTACTTCGCTATCATGCCGCCGTCGACCACCAGGGACGTGCCGCAACAGAAGTCGCTCGCTCTGCTTGCCAAGAAAATCACCGCGCCTCGGAAATCTTCTGGCAGGCCCCACCTGCCTGCCGGTGTCCGGTCAATGATGTACTTGGTGTACTCTGCGTTCTCGGTGTAGACTTTTGTCATTGCTGTTTTGATGTATCTGGATGGAGAGTCAGTGATAAGCGTGCAGCACGATACCGGTCGCTGGGCGCAGCGCTGGCCAGCGAGCGTACGTGTGTGTCGGAGTTGCGTGTGAGTATAGTGAGGCAACGAAACTGCACGAGAACGTGTTGCAGGCGGGACTATAGCACCATGAGTACTCACCCAGGACATATACAGTTCACGTTGATCCCGTGCTTCGCCCACTCATTACTCATCGCTTTCGTCATCTGCAGCACTCCACCCTTCGTACAAGCATAAGCAGCAATGTTGTAGTTCCCGATGAAGCTGATAATACTCGCAATATTGATGATCTTTCCCGGTCGCTTCAGCTCAAGCAGTTTCTTACCTACTTCCTGCGCCGCCACGAAGCTCGCCTTAAGGTTAATGGCAAAGACCGCGTCGATGTCTTCATCCGTGAAGTCCTCAACTGCTGCTCGTCTGTTGATACCCGCGCAATTCAAAAGGATATCCGGGACCACGCCCGCTGCCCAGATGTCCGCGAAGCATTTTCGGAGTGTTGGTGAGTCGGCGACGTCTGTTTCGAATACTGTGAGTTTGCGGTTGAGAGACTCGACGCCTTCCTTTAGCAAACCGGCACGTGGGTCGTTGGCTAGTTGAATAGAGACGATGTCTGCGCCTGCTTCGGCGAGTGCTATTGCCATGCTTAGACCTAGGCCGCCTGTGCCGCCGGTTGTTATGGCTGTTTTGCCGTGGAGGGAAAAGAGCTCTGAGACGGAAGGAAGAGGGCCGTCGCCCATCTGATTGACATGAGCCATGGTAGCCAATATCTGAGCAGTGTCAGGCGGTTCGGTGGAGGTCGTTATAGAGCCTTGTTGATCAGCTTGCGACGTTGATGTCCTGGTTGGGGGAGTGCCTGACACCTTCAGGTAGCGTCATGGTGACCGGACGCTGCAGGTGTCACGTCCGAGGTTGAATGTATACTTCAATGAGGTTGCGGAGCGCTTGAGCGGAGTTATTGTATTGTAAGTATGCCCTGTGACTTGCGGGTTCCGTTCCCCACGATTCATACTCCACGTTGTCTATGGCTAGATGAGGAGAAGACTCAATTACCTCGCCAAATGCTTCGTGTGTCAGCTTGTTTGGGCGATTGCAACGTCCAGTGAGCAGAAGTCATCTTGAATACCTACAGTCGATTTGAGTGCATCAGACAAGATGGGCCGTCTAGACGGAAAGGTACGTACCCAGGTACAGTCGACATGACGGAGACGCGCTTACCGAAATAGGTAATTATCGTTACAGGAGCAGGAGCAGGCTTTGGCAGGGGCATCGTAAAGAAAATCATAGCCGAAGGAGCCAAAGTGCTTGCCGTTGACATACACCAAGACAACGTGGAAGCAACGGCCCAATCTGCACCACAGGGATCCTGTGTGCCACAGAACAACGATGTGACCATAGAGTCATCTTGGCACGATATTCTCGAGACTTGCCTCAATAACTTCGAGAGGGTCGATGTTGTGGTAAACTGCGCGGGTGTGGTCCATAATGCTGCCCCCTCACACGAAGTTCCGGAGGACCAATTTGACCTGATGTTCAAGTAAGCAAGTTTGAGTCCGGTGGACAGGAGACCTCCCGAGCCTCTAACTCTTGGGCCAGAGTCAACGTCAAACCGATCTACCTCAGTACGAAGGTAATCGTGCCGTATTGGAGGGAGAAGAAGCTTCAGGGTTCATTCATCAATTTGAGTTCGATATCTGAGCCGCGGCCACGACCATTTGTAGTTTGGTACGCAGCAAGTAGGTGATCCGGAGTGATCCGCCAGAGATATAAGCTAATACGCCTTTATCAGGCAAAGGCGCAGTTACGGTTGTATGTGCAGCATGATTGTTCGCTCAAGGAGTTCTGCTAATGTGCACAGGCAACCAGGGGGCTAGCCGCAGAGTACGCCGCGGACGGCATTAGATACAACTGCATCCGACCAGCTGTCGGCGAGACCGCCATGCTCGCTAAGGTTGTAGGTGGTACAGATTCACCTGAAGCTCGGAAAAAAATCCTTGGAACAATTCCACTTGGTCGCGTCGTAAGTCTTGATTCTTATAAGGGAAGAAACTGTGCTAAATCCCAGCATTGATGTCATGCTGACGCTTCTATTACCTAGTGCTTGCCCGAGGACGTCGCGAACATGGTCACATTTCTTGCATCCGACGAGGCAAGTTTCTTAACGGGAGGTGCATACAACGTCGATGGGGGCCGTGATGTATCGTAGGCTATTACTGGAGGTCCTGACACGAGTGTGCCGATGCTCGTGGGCCCTTCCCTCTGACTATGTCATTGCAACCACAGTTGCAAATGTGCTTGTCGATAGTGGCGATACCTCGTAATAATCACTGAGCAATGTTTTTTGTACCAATGACTCAGGCGGCGCGATAACCCTGAGTCGCGGTGGCCGAATCTGCTAACCACATAGGGATTGGTCTAGATCTCTGCCGATTGCGTCATCGACCGCTCCGGCCGCAGTGCCAGTGGCCAGCGAGGTTAAGATTCCTCATCACTCTTGCCATCTATTGGAGTCGAGATCGTTCGACCTGTAATCGCAAATCATTCATAAGCAAATAACTGCAATACCTAGACGTCCTCGCTCGTCTCTTCCATTCACACAAACCACTTATCAAATCGCCCATCATAGCTTTCGCAACAACTCTTCGACGCCTATTCTTCGGCTCGCCATCCATATCTCCAGCAGCAATGGCAGGCGCAAAGGACAAAGCTCAGAAAATCATCGATGACAATAAGGTAGTTGTCTTCTCGAAGTCATGGTGCCCATATTGCCGAGCCTCAAAGAGTCTGCTCGACGAGAAGAAGGCCAATTACTTCTTGATGGAGCTGGACGAAGTTTGTAAGTGACATCGTTTCAGGGACCCCAGTGAATGTTTAGTTCTGACATAACGATAGCGGACGGTGCTGCCCTCCAAGACGCTCTCGAAGAGATCACCGGCCAACGCAGCGTTCCAAACATTTTCATCGCCCAGAAGCACATTGGCGGCAACTCCGAGCTCCAGGCTAAGAAAGGACAATTGGACGGTCTTCTACAAGAGGCGGGTGCAGTCTAATAATCTGCGTTGGGTCGATTCAACATAGCATGAGCATTACCAGCCACGTATAATGAAAGCATTCTCAAATTCCTGTGTGGGATGCTTGGTTCTATGCCACAGCGCGGCGTGCAACTGAAACCACCTTATCGACCTTCCGTGATCGAGTGCTGCCTGGCCTTAATCACCATGATATCCTACTCTCGATTGCGCACGACGCACGTTGCGCCTGTCCTGTCTGGCATTTCGCAATGCCAAGGTTGGTTATTTGGAACGTCCTGTGTTCGCGAGACTGGTGTCAGCAACTCTGCACCAAGCCGTTCTTAGCCTCGCATCCCTTTCCTGGCCTGGATGTGAAGCATTATTCTCGGAGCAAAAGTCACTTTGTACGTCCAGCGACGCAGGTTCAACACTACGGACGCCGAGAAACAGCAGCCTGGAAGCATGCAGTGATCATCAACGACCATCCTTCGGGTGCAACCGGCCCATGCTCGAGATACCTCTTACTCCAGTATGATGTATATGGGAAAATTGCTCCAGAAGCTTGAGGCGTGCCATTTCAGAGTCTCGTGCTCTCGGATAATGGCTTGCTATCCACTCATGCACGACTGAGGTAAGTTGCTTCTGTCGTGTCTCCACAGACAACCACACGAATGAGCGGCTGGGGACAAGGCGCTGTACTCGGCAATTTCTACTAAGGCCAAGCCAGTAAAACTAGATCAAGTTGCTCTGGGCTGGTAGTTCTCCACTTGCACTTTCTGGCGACAGACGTTGGAAAGCTTTCGGCTTCGTGTTCATTACCCCAGAAATGCCAAGAAGTCCTGCCTTTCGTTTTGACCTTGCTGTAGACGAGCAAGCCTGGCTGTTTGCAAGCGACGTTACTTAGCTAACTTCTATAGTGCATGATGAGCAACCACTATACTCAAACATAGGGCGATCGAACATCTGGCCCTTCTCCAACCGCTATGCGGTCTTCAAACTATTTATTTTCAGCCTTTGCGAGAAACAGCGACCCGATTTTAGCCACTGGCGTGCTTGGCCTACATTAGTGTTATGAACGAAGGATATATTTGGGATCTCTTGGCGAGTGTTGGCTATCCAGTCATATTCATGGCAGTTTGCTGGCCGTCATTCGTTTAGGCATACCACACGGCTCCTTGGTAAGACACACCTGTGGTTTCTACGCCTTGCACGTTGTTGAGTGTGCCTGATGGACGGATCGTCGATGCCGTTATGATGTCTTGCTATAGCTAACAATGCTATAGCTACAACCCACCGGCCTAAGCTTGACCTTAAACCATGTGGCCAGAATGCTTGGAGGTTTTTTGCTATCCTCATTGGTATACACGAGTTCTCATTACTCAACAAGTAATGCAGGTCGAGGGCGGTGCTCTCGTCCTCCACACCACTTTCTCGATCAAGCACATGAGGGGCTAACGCCTGATCGAAAGAGTTAGGTCAAGCATTAGGCCGGGGAAGGCTATGGTTCGGTCTTGCGATTGGGGTCATCGGCAGAGGCTGGGAATGTCTATATAAGTTGAGTTGTGCTTCCCTTGATGAGGTTTCTTTATTCTTCAGGCTCAGCTCCAAAGTCAAGGTCAAGAAAGGAACGCTCAGTCACTTCTCTATCAACACAGTCGTTCAACCACTCGCTTCACCCATCCATCATATCAAGATGAAGTTCCTTTCAGTCCTCTCTTTGGCTGCTGCAGTCTCCGCTCTTGCCCTCCCCGGCGACGACTGGAACAAGTGGACGTCTTGCAAAAAGGAGACACAGATGGTCACTGTCACGGCAGTCCCACAAAAGCAGATTGAGTACCAGACAAAATATGAGACCAAGTACGAGACCAAGTATGATACCAAGTACGACACCAAGTATGAGACCAAATATGGTATGTTGGCTTCACTTTCGAATTGCTTTGCCACCTATACTCATCCTCATCAGAAACCAAGACGGTCGAGAAGCCAGTCACGCAATACATGACGGAGACCAAGACTGTCGAGAAGCCAGTTGAGAAACTCGTCACCAAGACTGAATTCAAGACCGAATACAAGACTGTCGAGAAGCCAGTCACGCAATACCAGACAGAGACCAAGACGGTCGAGAAGCCGGTCACTCAATACCAGACAGAGACCAAGACTGTCGAGAAGCCAGTTGAGAAACTCGTCACCAAGACTGAATACAAGACCGGTACGCTAACCCGCTTCATGTTGTTGATCGGTGCTGACATCTCTGCTCAGAATATCAGACCAAGACGGTCGAGAAGCCGGTCACGATCACTCCAGCCCCAGTGAAGGAGTTCGTCACGAAAGAGGTGTATGTGACAAAGGAATGCGACAAGCAAGGGTGGGGCAAATGGGCCGCATAAATGACTGCGGCTGACTGACAAACCCTGCGCCTCTTGGCACTTCTCGCTTGAGAAGTAATCCTCCTTCCAACCGCGCATATTCAACGGCCACTTGAGCATGCAACACTTGGCACGATGATATGATTTGATGCCTTTACGACCTGACTATATTTGCAATTCCATCCGCAACATGGATTGCTATCACTGAAATGCTTTCCAAGAGGAGAGCTGATATTCAATTCTCGAGATACTTAATTCTAAGCATAATGCTAAGCATGCGCAAAAAGTTCACACTCACTCTCGCTCTAGAGGTCTTCTGCTTAACCTTGTGCTTCTCGCATTAAAGCGCTGCACCAACACAAGCTTCTCTCCTAGTAATCAGCAACACCATGTGCAGCAAAACTTCAATGTCTCGCTAGCGGTTCTGCTTTGCGGGGAAAAATTTCCTCGACTATGCATACGGCTGAATCAAGACATGCGGCCACATGCTTCTTCACATCCAGTACCGGTACAAGTAACAGCAACCTCCAAGGCGAGCTGCAAGTGACGACAGCAAAGATTACGGCTTCGACCGATTGAGCAAAAATCCCCGATCGGTATCCAAACCACTTTGCACCAATGCAGACACGCTAGTGTTCACTGCCGCTTCCAAAAGTACGAGACGGGGATTCCTTGCTCTTGTCTTGGCTTGCAGAAGCCAAGACAATCTTCTTCAATGACAATGCTAGTGGGCGGGAACCAAGAGATCTTGTCATCGTTTAACCCCAGGTCTCTTTACTCATTTTGGAACCGAGGCGCGAGCCAGGCGCACGCTAGATCAGGCCATTCTGAGACATGCATTTGTCGGCTTAACCAAAGCACCTTTTTAAGTGCTCTCTGTCTTCGTATTCAGATTGCGGCTCCAGTAGTGTTCGGACGCCATTCAGGAAAGCGAACATTTTCTATAGGGCAGGCCACCCGCTGTAGTCGGGGGCAGTAGCAAGCATGACAAGGGTAGGAGTCACCCAAGCAGGGGGGTAGGAGAATGTAGCCGACGTTCTCTGTTGCTGCAGCAGGACTCTTGTTAGCTCATCAACACTGGTAGACGTTCGTCCTCATGTACAAGGCCTCGATGACATTTCTAGCAGGTCACAAAAAGAACGGACCCGGGGGAGCACGCCCCACGAAAGCAATGTGGCCCGTACTCAGGATCTTCACCGTAGAACGAGAAGTGAGCGCGGAGACCCAATCCGACCCAGCAAAGGGCAGCTACCCGAGAAGCATTATTAAGACGAACAGACGCTGCACCTGCTGCTAACAGCGACCAGAAGCACGCGAATGCATACTGCGAGCTCAGATGCGGGGCTTTGCAGCTCTCGGCAGCGAGTAACCGGTGAGGATTGTCTCATGAGAGCTGAAGTAGTAACGAGGCAGTCGTGATTACTCGACCCGATTAGCCCTAGCGTGCTTGGCGTCATGACCACGCTCTCTTCTGAGCCCTTCTCGTCTTGCACGAATGGGACGATGGCTAGCCTGTGAATGCTGGCCAACGCGTACGGTCACGAGTACTGTTCACGTGTATGTACTTGTTCAATCGTTGTGGCCACATTGCAGCACCCCAAATCTTGCCAACATGTCATTCCTTTCGCCGTCGTCGCAGTGACCACATTCCCGGCATGCCTCAGACCCGAGTCGCGGTTGCCGTCCCCGGTTGCGTGCAATATGTTCATCGTCCTTGCCGTGAGACCAGCCCTTCGAGACCTGAGGTGAGTTCCAATGAGTCGTACATTGTTCTGAAATCTTGTGTTGGCGTCGTAAGCCCGCCATCATGTCACTCTGGTCTCGGTTTGTTGCGACCACAGCGGGTGTCTTGGGCACTGCTGTCCTCTTGAAGTCTTTGTCAGCGCCTCCTCCAAAACCTACATTTACTACTGCACCAGCCATGACAGCACAACCCATGACAGCACAACCCATGACAGCACCACCCATGGCAGAACCAGCTCCCAGCTTCTACATCCCCAGTCGTCTATTCTACTCGCTTCAACACCTAGATTTTGGCCAGCTCCTGAGTCTCATGCTGACCATTGGTGCCACATTCACCTCTGCCGTCTTTGTCATCCGTAAGACGGCTTATCGCATCTGTGATTATTACACTTCGACCGTAGAGGTTCGCTCGAATGACCCGACCTTCGACTACTTAATGTATTGGATGAGCGAACAGAAGCAATACATTTACAGCACATCGTTTGTTGCTAGTGCGGCAACCAATATGTGGGACAACATGCTCAATCCGGGCAGGGTAAAGCGAACGGGCATAAAAATAGAAGAGGACAACGAAGAGGATATTGCACTTGCTGCCAATGACTTCAACACATACTGGAGCCAGCGCATACGGCACGACAAGACACGACCCATAAAATACACACCTTGTGAAGGCGTACACCTGCTTAGGTATGATGGCACTATGATATCGTTCAAGCGCCGGAGCAATCAGGTTTCCAGGCAAGGACGGCACGACGGACCGTCATCTCGTCAATCTGAATTTGTTTCTCTTACCTGCTTAGGACGAAGTACCGCAACACTAAGAAAACTTCTTGCTGAAGCTCAGAAAAGTTACGTCGAGCGAGATGGAGCGAAGACCGTGATATATCACGGCAACCGAGGAATGTGGCAGCGTCGTGCAAGCCGCATAGCGCGGGACATCTCTACAGTCGTACTCGATCCTGTACAGAAGGCCGCCCTCGTGGAGGACATCCGAGAGTACCTCCATCCGCTTACCAAAAGATGGTACAGAGAACGGGGGATACCTTATCGCCGGGGGTATGTCCTCTTTGGAGCACCCGGTACCGGCAAGACTTCGCTTTGCCTTGCTCTTGCTGGGCTTTTTTCACTTCCTGTCTACATCTCGACTCTAAACGAGCCTGGGTTGAGCCAGGAGACGTTGTCACAGCTTTTTACTACCCTTCCGACGCGCTCAATCTTGTTGCTAGAGGACGTCGATGCTGCGGGACTTACTCACAAGAGGTCGGAAAAGATTTCATCGAGACGATACTCTGAAGGTATTCCAGTCAGTCAATCTGATGATGGTGGTGATGACGATGATGAGGGGGAGGAGGAGGGGGAGGATGAGCTAGGTAGCACTCCAAGGCGCTCGAAGTCCACCAGATCTCCCCGAATCTCCCTCTCAGCCCTCCTGAACGCGATAGACGGCATCATCTCGGTCGAGGGCCGGATCCTCATCATGACCACCAACCATATCGATCATCTTGACTCAGCACTCCTCCGCCCCGGTCGTATCGACATGAGTATCTATTTCGAAAACATCACAACTGAGACAGCCGAGGAACTATACCGTTCATTCTACAGCACACAAAGCATCGACTCCTCGAGCCCTCAGCCTGTCCAAGATTACCAAAAGCGAAAGCTTTCGAGCTGCGATTATCCAACCTCAGAAGAACAATTGAACAGTCTTGCTACCGTCTTTGCAAGCAGGATTCCCAGTGGGGAGATCTCGCCCGCGGAAATGCAAGGCTACCTCCTGACGCACAAGTACAGACCTGATAAGGCGATCGCAAACATTCAAGACTGGATTGTGCGATTCAGATATGAGAAGGAGATGAGAAAGGGTCCGACGAGAGAACATATCCCGGCGACCGCGGCCGCTGATGAGGAGGATACAAGAAGTACCGCTAGAGCTCGGAGCAAGAGCATGAGAGGAAGGAAGAGAAGAGGTGGGTAGATATTCCGGACTCCGAGACCCTGCCCGCATCAAGCTACTTGCGTTCATCGACGGCAATGCTACCGATGTCCAATCCGTTCCTCCTACGCCCATGGTTATAAGCACCTAATCCTCCTCTTACTTCCTTGGCCCGGTTTGTGCTTAATGAAGCAGTGCTCTGGTCCACACGCGTGGTGCCACGGGTGCGGTTCCAATCTACGCTGACTTCACAGGTTAGGCGAACAAAGGAGCTCACATCGAGGCAACAAAGCAGTAAACAAACAGCAACGGTGCGTCACCGCTGATCGAGTAGAACGAGTAATAATCAGTAGTGCTCGCCAATAGGGGAGCACCTGCAGTTACTAGTGCCATGAATCTGTCTACATAGCGTCCGTGTTCCCTCTTTCTCTCTAAATCTTCAAAACTTTTATAGTATCCTTGCTTTCCATGCTGCGTGACCAGACCAGTTTGTGTGTTCCCACGAAACTCCTGTCCAACGTGAAATGCTCCTCGCTTCCCATGTCCTGTGACCGATCGTATCATCGTGATCTCCTGTCGTTTTCCTTCCCAAGGATGCGGATGCGCACTCCAGACCAGGAATGGACGTACGCACGCACGCACGGCCAACGATCAGTCTAGCCTAGCCTAGCCCCGTGGATCAGGCGCGGCTCCAAACTTCTTCACAACATCCGCAACATGCTTGGCCAGCGCCTCAGCTTCATGTTTCGAGTACGCTTCCGCGTAAACCCTCACCGCGTCTTCGGTGCCCGACGCCCTCGCGAAAGATCGGCCCTTGGTGTAATTCGACACGAGCCTGGTGATCTCCTCCTGCGCACCCTTCGGCGAGACAAGTTTGCGCTCTGCATCTTCTGTCCTGAATATGGCGCGGTCGTGGACTTCGACGCGGACGAGTCGGTTGGGTAAGTCGATGTATGTGTTGAGCCAGTTTTCGGGCGTCCAGGCCTTGTGCGCAAGGACGACTTCTGCGAAGAGCACGTCGGAGATTGCGTCGCCGACGGTCTGGTTGATGAGATCTATGGATGCGCTCAGCGAGTCGAGGGCGTGCTTTTGGCCTGGGTTCTTGGGCTGTGTTTCACGGATGGTCTTGGTTGCGTTGTCGGAGAAGAGGATGGTGCCGTGGCCGTTGGCTTCGAAGTAGACGCCGATATCGAATCGGGCTGCGGCGTGGTGGAGGTGCTTGACGCCGGTGGCTGTGACGACGACGGGGAGCTTGAGCACTTTCTCGACGTATTCCGTGGATGCGCCGTTGGCGTAGGCTGTTTGGACTAAGCCAATTTTGAGCTTGTCGCTGAGACCGGCCTTCTCTGCCATTTCGGCGAGGAAGACTGCACCAAGGGTAGCTATCCGATCACCATCCAGCAAACGGAAAACGCCGTTGGAGTCGTTGAAGTAGTAGACCACCCGGTCAGCATCGCCGTCTAAGGAGCAGCATCGTTCGTTAGGTCCCGCTTTGACGGTAGGTGGCGCTTTTTGCTTCGTCTTGACATAGTCGGCACCGCACTGCACAGGTTAGCCTACAGAAGAGTACAAGGGCACAACAGTTACATCGAAATTCAGTGCCTCCGGCTTCAGCACATCGTCATTTACGACTTTAATGTCGATGCCTCCTTCTGCTGAGGTTGGGAGGTATTTGATCAACTCTTGCAGTTTTGGTCCGCCAACACCATTGGCGCAGTCCACAGTTACTGGTCCATTGATTTTCCGGCCGTACATTATGGTCTTGAAGGCGTTTGCCATTTTTTTGTAGTAGCCTTCCTCAGTCGCCTCGCCGAAAGCGTATGGTGTATTTTGTGTGTTGACGCAACGCACCATGTAGTGTAGTTGAGGTGTAGTCAGATATCCGTAGTCGTAGTATTTGGCACCAGCTGCATCGAGGGCAGCCTTCAACGCTTTGATTAAAGAGGGGCCAGAGGCTCGTGTATCTCGACCAAAAACGATGTTTGCCGGACGGTCCTGCAGCTGGCGAATCTCGTCGACCAGGGTCTCATTCACCAGGTTTTCGTATGCTTTGGCCATCTCTTCGTTTGGAGCGTTCGCTAGGACGGTAGCGTAACCTTCCCAAGACTGCTCAAGCATGTCGCCCTGCACAGTGTCAGTCTTTCCACCTATTTTCAAGTATTGTTTATTGTACCATCGGGTCGACCAGCTTGACACCATTATCCTCGGCAGGGTTGTGACTGGCAGTGATCATGATGCCTATTGTAGCATTTCTCTTTTTTGACCTGATGGCGGCAAGTAGACCGACTGTATATATCACATGGTCCAAGCCCAGGTTGCTATCAACTCTCCTGTTAGCAGGCTTCTTTCTTGTGGCTCAGAGCACAGATCGTACGCTTTCATGCGAAACTGCAAGAATAATTAGCGGCAGATCACGACGCTGGGGAAAAAAGGCTACTCACCCCCGCCGTGCCATAGCCATACTTGCGTCCTTCGGGAATGGGATAGGGCTGGATGCCTGCAGTGATACCGTCGAGCAAACCTTGGTCAAGTTTGACCACAGGCTTTGGCTGGTTGAAGACAGAAGTGCTGCCGCTCATTTTGGTCAGAATATGTGGTCGCACCCGACTTAGTGGGCTGACGATGGAACAGGTGGTTGAGGTGCGAACAGAAACAAAGGAATGTGCGCAAAACCAATTGCAGTCGGTGGGACAGAACAATTGTGTGAGAAGCAGGGTGAATTGTGACACAGCCGATCCTCAGGAACACGTTGCAGGCCAGGTCCAATCGGAAATTTGATGGTGCTCGTAGCGTTGCAGAGAAGGTTCGTGACGAGAAATGGCTCACAGATTGGCCCGATGACATGCTTCTGGAGAGCTTCGGCACGCCTGGAACTGCGAACTTTGGTGGGCTGCTGCCGCTGAAACATGGGGTTTGCGTCGCTAAGAGACCCACTTTCAATGCTTGTAAGACGCCTAGAAAGGCTATCGATCGAGACGTGTTGACCAGGGTTTGTACACTGGAGATAAGAGGCTGAGGCTCATACTAGACCTTTCCACTGCTTCATGCTTTCAATCTGTGCGACGCGAGGTCTTCTTGAGCATCTTTGATGAGAAAGCTACACCATGTCAGCATTTACAGTCTCAAATAAGGACCCGTAACATACCTATACCACCAAATCGTCGGTCCTACTGTCCCTAAGTGCCATAAGCTGTGGGCATCGACCATGCGGCCCCAAGGTGCAAAGTCGAACAGTTCTAGGCTCATAGCCAGTATAATCCATGCCACAATGAGACCAGGCCATGCTGCCCAGGTCTTCTGGAGCTTGCGATATCTCTGGATACTGAACCAACTCCAAAGCACGTTCTGAACGATGCCTGCAGCCACGTTTGCAGCCATATTATAGGTGTAGTCCCAAGACCACGCCGTGAGATAAGTCACATGGCACAAATAAAGGGAGATGCAGATTGCCGTCCACGCTCGAAGCACGCTCTGCTTGGCCTGGCTATTTTGATCAAGTCGGAAGACTCGGATTGGCGTGTAATAGAGGCCGTACATCACGCTGGCTCCGGCAGCAAAGTAGTCCAACTTCTCAGTGATGTTAAAATCCCTAGTGTGGAAGATCATGCTGAAGGTCCAACTTGCAAGTCCGAAGTAACCAAAGCCCAGATAATAGGGTCGAAGGGAGTAGCGACCAGGGACTTCCGAGCGGAGTCTTTCCATTCCCCAGCGATGAGCAAGGAAATTGAACAGCGAGAACAGCACTGAGAATGGTTCCTGCATGCCCATAAATCTGTGGAACGGCCACTTCCCGTGAAATTGAACAACAGGTTCCATCATCGGAGGGTCTCGCGCTTCCCGCTCGTCAGTAATGACATGTTGACAAGTGTGATCACATTCTTGCGGACACGTCCAGAAGAACAGTCGCAGGTTGAGAGCTGTGAACCATCAGTACTAGTCTGGTAGGTGATTCGGTCATATCCCTACGCAGGTGACTCCTCCCTGTTGCACAGTTCTCGGCCTTGCATACCTGCGCCCGTCAGCTTAGGTGTCTAGATAGTCCAAGACGCCTAACCTCGAGACACTCCTGAAACTCCGGCAAACGGTCGCCAAGAGATGCGCAAGCGGGTTGGAACACAAAACACAGCATGATCAATAACGTGATGCAGCGGAGAGCGCCGCTGACATTTGTGCTGACCATGTTTGACGTACGCTTGTCTCTGCCGCAAAATTGACAAGTGGACACAAATACGTTGGCGTTCAGTATTGGTGTTGGACAAAATGA